>Ga0226835_1000062_pt1 | contig 233754 bp, 218 predicted proteins | sample LAC_MetaG_1_FD_163627 | JGI IMG/M metagenome (GOLD analysis project Ga0226835, IMG submission 163627) | Anaerobic ammonium oxidizing microbial communities from anammox membrane bioreactor (MBR) in UC Berkley, California, United States -... | ecosystem: Engineered > Bioreactor > Anaerobic >...
ATATCTGGATGTGTTTTACAACTGCGTGAGGCGCCACTCCTCACTCGGTTACAAATCACCAGTGGTATTTGAAATCCAACAAGCTATGCTGGCTTAACTCTCTGTCCGAAAAAAGGGGTCAACTCCAAAGCGAAGTGGAATCCGTCGAAGTAGGGAGTGTTGTATGATGCATCAGGCCAACCGCTTGAGAACTGCCCGTAAAGAGTGGAATCTCTCATTATGAGCTGATCATCAAGATAGAGCTCAAAAATCACGTGTGCAGTCTGGCCGGCCGGTCTATTGAGAAAGAGGGAGAAATGAGGATAGGAACCACCTGGAGCCGGGTCAATAGTAAACGAAATCTGTGAAGTTCCAGTATCACTTCGCAGTCCACATGGCGTGTAGGTATCAAACCTTCCGAACCAGGGCCGGTCCCATTGAACCTCAACTCTCAGGCGATGAGTGGTCGAAGGTCCAGCCTGCATCCTTACAGCTTGTATCGGCTTGATCTGAACCTTTTCGCGAATATGGACTTGAGCAGAAACAAAGGAAGAGGCAAGGCACACAAATAGGCCTACGGCAAGCGACCGCTTTACGAGAGTGCTTTCGATCATGATTCCCCCCGAGGGAAGTTACGGAATGTCAATCATCCCAACACCGTTCGGTACACAAGGCAAATGTCTGAATTCCAATTGTCAAAGTCAAGTGCCATGGCTGTAGTGCTTTTGACGGTAAGCTCTAGCGGTTGTAGTGACGTTGTTTTTCGCAGCCCTTCCTCGATTTCGAATCGGCCGCAGGTCTCTGGAGCTGGTTTAACTCGGGTTCGAACAAAAAAAGAGGCCGAATCTTTTCAGAATCGGTCTCGAGCGTAGCAGGGGCCCGCCAAAAAGCGTGGCGGGTAGACAGGACTTCCCCTTTCAAGGGAAATTCACTTGAGGGGTCCCTTCCTGGATGAAACCCAGCGAGGGAGAACCTGCAACCCTCGGGTTATGAGCCCGATCCCGAAGGGCCCCTTCAGGGCGAGCTACTCCGCCTTCGGCTCCGCCTGCGGCGGACACCCCGCTATGTTCTTCTTCAACCACTCTCTTCCAACTCCGCTCTTCAACCATTTCTCGTGCTTCATCGCCTCTGCGCGAGTTGCAAACTCCTTGGAGTACACAATTTTCCAGTTCGACCCTTTCTTCGTGTAGTGCGTTGTCTTGAGCCGATGATTTAACATCCGAATGTCAAGATTCTCTGTGTGTCCTGTATAGTGGTAACCTTCTGCACTCTGCAGACAATAAGCATGGTATGCCATATTCACCCCCTTGAAATGAAAAAGCCCCCAGACTGTTAAGCCTGGGGGCTTCGTTGTAGCGGGGGCAGGATCCCGCCTCGAAGATTGGGGCAAGCGGGCGGGATTTCGCCCCGCCCGCATCCCACCCTTCGCTCAACTTCCCCTTTCAATGGGAATTCAATTGAGGGGTCCCTTCTCAGATCAATCAAAGGAAGGGAGAACCTGCAACCTTCGGGTTATGAGCCCGATCCGCCTGCGTCCGAAAAAGCGAACTCCGGCGGACAGGCGAGCTACTCCGCTTTCGGACGATTGGACCGTTCTGCAAGCAGCTTCTGATAGTCTTCCCTCAACGGCCGCTCCAGCGCCTTACCGAACTCATCCAGCCACCGAAGGACATAAGGATCGTCCCTCTTGTGATTGCGTGCGAGGATACCCCGAATATCCTCAATATCTCTCGGCCGGCCGGCCACGAGTTTGTGGATGATGATATCCTCCAGTGACGCAAACGGAACCTCGAATCCCTGAAGGGATCGCCCCGTCACTCTTTTCAGCGCTTCCTGCTCATAGGGAGAAAACGAGAAGATCAGATCGACGCGAATGCCGCTTTCCTCGTGGAGCAACGGAAGGACGTGCGTTGATGCGGCGAATGATTGAGGATCCTCTGTCAGCGTTGACAGAGAAAGAGCGGCAATGGCTTTTTGGACCCGTTCGAGTTCGTCGACGTCAACGCCCAGGGTAATGTCAATATCCCTGGTCAGTCGCGGTTCACCGTACACCAGAACCGCCTGTCCCCCAATGATCATGTGAGGGATCGAGGACGCCCGAAGCGCCGAAGAAATATCAACGAGAAGTTGTTCGAACAAGGGAATGAAGGCTGGCAGCAAGTTGAACATCGTGCTCAATTCCCTCCAGAGCACGATCTGACGTAAACTGCCCGAACTGGCAGGCGAGCCGGTACATCGCAGACAAGATGGCAAACTTCTTCTCCAACGAAAGGTCTTCCGATCGTTGGAAGGAAAAAAGAAGCTGGTCAAGATGGGAAGGATTCGTGACCATTGCGCTTGAAACGAATTGAGCCTGGATGGCTTCCAGGCCCAATTCTGCTTGTAGCGGGGGCAGGACTTGAACCTGCAACCTTCGGGTTATGAGCCCGACGAGCTACCAATTGCTCCACCCCGCGATGTAGTTCTAAATTTGCACCTCAGGAAGTCCCGCACGCTTCTTGTGCGGGGCTCCACCCCGCGATGTAGTTCTAAATTTGCACCTCAGTAAGTCCCGCACGCTTCTTGTGCGGGACTCCACCCCGCGATGTGAACTTTAATATACCGAATTAATCCCGGCCAGTCAAGAGATTCCGCGATCGGAAACTATCCTTTCCGCCGCCTCGTTACACACTACACCACTCCCGTCTTTGTATGCTCGTCTCCATCACAACCGCATCCCCTCCCTATAAGGTCAGCCAGCCCGTCGCCGCCACGGAACTCAAAAAACGCATGGCCGCCACCCCTGTGGCCGCCCGCATGATCGATATGGCGGCACATCACTCGGGCATCGATCAACGCTTCCTTGTCATTCCCGATGGCGATCCGAACGCCGGGAAGAAGTTCTATTCCAACGGCGAGGGCTATGTTGTACCCGATACCAGGTCCAGAATGGAAGAATACGAGCGATGGTCCAAAACGCTGGCAACGGACGCCGTCGAACGGATTCTGAACGAAACCAACACCGACCCCGCCCGGATCGATCGCCTCATCACAATCTCCTGCACGGGATTCTTTGCTCCGGGGCTGGATCAATTCCTTATCAGCCGCTTCGGTTTCCCCCTCTCCACACAACGAACACACATCGGCTTCATGGGCTGTGCCGCCTCCCTCATCGGATTCCAATCAGTCCTGAGCTCAATGCCGGCGGCGAGCACCGGACACAAGACCCTCCTTGTGAGTGTCGAATTGTGCAGTCTCCATCTCCAGACCGAATCTACCCGTGATAACATTCTGGCAAACATGGTCTTCGCCGACGGATGTGCCGCAGCCCTCTTTGAGAACGACAGCACACAACACGGACTCGAGATCCTCTCTACCTCTTCCTACCTCTTTCCCAAATCATCTCAATACATGGGCTGGAAAATCGGAAACACGGGATTCGAAATGATTCTCTCATCCGATCTCCCCAAAATCATTCTCAACGATGCGGCGCCGAAACTGATGGAAATTCTGGAGGATCATGGCACTCCCGCCGGACGAATTGCCCACTGGGCACTCCATCCGGGCGGACGGGCTATTCTGGATGCCCTGCAAAACGGATTGCAGCTGAGCGATGAACAGATGCACCCGTCCAGAACCGTGCTCAAAACCTACGGAAACCTCTCGTCTGCCTCCATCCTCTTTGTGCTGAAAGAAATCCTCACGAACGTGCATCTGAAACGCGATGATCTCGTCTGCGCGGTGGCGTTTGGTCCGGGCCTGACAATGGAAACGGCAGTGCTGAAAGCATGCTGAGACGCCGGTACAATCCCGAACTGATGGATGATCGCACCATCAGCAACGAACGGATGGCGCGGGCACTGAAAGAACTGAAGCTCGTCAATCGCTACCTCGGTGGAAAAGCAACCACACGCCAGGGAATTCGCCTGCTGCAGAAAACACTGCCGGCGACTCAGCCTCTGAGCATCCTTGATCTTGGCGCCGGAGGAGCGGACGTGTTCGAAAACGTGTCTCATGACGTGCGCATCACGGCGATCGATCGCAACGAGGCGGCATGCCGATACATCAGAGCGCATACCCCCTATGCCGCGGTGTGCGGGGATGTGCTTCAATGGCCTGTGAAAGACCGGGCGTTCGACATCGTCCATGCTTCCTTGTTTCTCCATCATTTTCGCGAGCACGACATACGGTCAATTCTTCTGACTTCCCTTCGTTCGGCGCGTTACGGAGTTGTGGTGAACGACCTGCGACGGTCCATCGTCGCCTATGCAGGAATCAAACTGCTGACCGTTCTCTTTTCGAAAAGCGACATGGTCAGACACGACGGTCCACTGTCGGTCCTGCGCGGGTTTTCACGAAAAGAGCTGACCGATATTCTCCATTCATGCGGAATCAGACAATTCATCATGAAGCGGACATGGGCCTTTCGGTGGCTGGTGGTGGTGTTGAAATCTTCCATTGAAAATCGGCAGTTTCCAATTGCATCGGTGGGTGATGGAACGGTTTGATGCGGTGATCATTGGCGGGGGACCGGCGGGATCGAGCACGGCGATCGGTCTTGCACAGGGGGGAATGAGCGTCGCGGTCGTCGAAAAGAAACTCTTCCCGCGCGACGTGGTCTGCGGCGAGTTCCTCTCGCATGAGGTGCTGTCTGCCCTGAGACACGTTGGTGCTTACGAGGAGTTTCTTTCTCTCCATCCCCAGCTCATCGCCACATTCGCGTTCATTCCGGAACACGGCCCGCGGGTGGTTCGTCCTCTTGGATTCCCCGCCGCAGCGCTCAAGCGTTCCCTGCTGGATGGCCTGCTTCTGAAAAAGGCCCGCTCGTTCGGAGCAACAGTCCTTCAGCCGGCGGAGGCGGCCGCGATCAATCGACGGGACGACGGATTTGAGGTTCTGGTCAAAACCCCCGCGGGAATTCAGACACTGCGGGCGAAGAATGTCGTGGCGGCTTACGGCCGTACCTGCATGCTCGACAAAGCCCTTCAACGCGGCTTTGCAACTGTTCGTTCGGGGATGACGGGGATTAAGTACCACATTCCGCGAAGGTTGTTCAGGGATCTTCCGGAAGATCAGATCAGAATCTACTCCTCGCACAACATGTACTGCGGCCTGAACAGTGTGAACGAACAAGAAGTTGCGCTCTGCTATCTGGTCCGGGGAGACGCCACAGCGCCGTTGGAATCTTTGACCCTCTTGCTCGAACGAAACCGGAGTTTTCGCGGGCTGTTTCGGGGTGATCCCGTGGCCGCAATGAAGAGCCTTCCCCGCTCTGGAACGGGCAATGTCTTTTTCGGACCGCGAAATCTCGTGGAGAAGGGGGTTTTCATGACGGGCGATGCGGCCGGGGTGCTTGGTCCGCTCGCTGGCGATGGAATCGGCATGGCCGTGCAGGGTGGGCGACTGCTGGCCGAGGTTCTTCTGCTGGGCGCGAGGATGGGTTCCGACAGGCAACAGATCGAGCGATCCTACGCGACGGAATGGCGGCGAAGGTTTGCAGGACGCCTCAAAACAGCGGCGATCCTCCAGAGGCTCGCGATGAATCCATTGACTGCCGGGACCGGCGCCCTGGTGATGACGGCATTCCCGGTGGTTCTTGACGCCATGATCCGCAGAACACGGGAGCGGATGCCGGTGCATTCTCCCGTGCCAACCCCATCAGGCTGGTGAGCGCCTGGCGATCCAAGTGCATCGCTGAGACCCGTCCCGCGCCGGCACTCACCCTCCTGATTCTGCAACTTACTCGCTGGCAACCGAGGGGCGCAGGGCCGTCAGACGGGCAAGCGTGAAGGCCCCGACGGCCATGACAAGATCGCGCACCGCAACATCAAAATAACCGCCGCCTGCGATCAGACTGAGAGCAATGCAAATCAACCACCCCATCACAATGTAAGCGCCAAGGAGCGGACGGACGAGAACCGTCACCCCTGCCGCCACCTCAATCACGCCGACGATTCCCATGAACGTGGCCCCGCTCACGGGAAGAAGATCAACCAGCCAGCCGGCCAGATATGTCTGCCAGTCCACCAGAATATTCGTGAACTTGTCAAGCCCGGCAACAATCGGTACCAGACCGTACGTCATCCTCAGGGTTTTCCAAACTGAGTCGTTCATGAAGAATCCTCCTCAAAGGTTTGCTGAACGTTCAACCATTAGAGCAGGAAAGGTGCCCGAGGTTACAGGAACGGGGGAGTGTAACCTTTTGTTCAAACGTGTATCTAATGAACGGAGACTCGTAACAAGCGGAAAGTGCATCGCTCATGATGGAAGCATCCACGGCGACGGAAACCCTTTCGGATGAAGAGGTCGTATCGAGGGTCCTGCGGGGTGAAAAAGGACTGTTCGAACTCATCATACGACGGCATAACGAACGGTTGTTCAGAATAAGCCGTTCGTACGTGCGTGATGACGACGAGGCGGAAGATATCATGCAGGAGGCCTACGTCAAGGCCTACGAACAGCTTCCCCGGTTCGAGGGCCGGTCGCAGTTCGCAACCTGGCTCATCCGGATCCTGATCAATGAAGCGCTCGCCCGTGTACGGCGCCGGCAGAGGATGGTGCCGGAGGCCGGATCAGTGTTTGAAGACAAATCCCTCGAGGAGTCCTTGCAGGCTCATGAACGGGAAAACCCCGACGAACAGGTCATGACCATGGAACTTCGCAACGCGCTCGAAAAGGCAATCGACGACCTGCCCGATCACTACCGCCAGGTGTATGTGATGCGGGAGGTCGAGCATCTGAGCGTTGCCGAGACGGCATCATGTCTGGGAATCACAGAAACGAATGTGAAGGTACGTGTGAACCGTGCAAAGGAGATGCTGAGGAGGAACCTTGAGGGGATCTACGGAGACACCGAAGTTTACGGGTTTCATCTGGACCGGTGTAACCGGATCGTTCGAAGGGTGCTTGAACGAGTGCGACGGTATTGAGGCAGCTCCGGGAAATTTGAAACAGCACCGGAAAGTTTCGGCCTGCTTACTGTGCCTTTGGTGTACGGGTTATGTAGAACATCATCAATGCGCCCACCACGATTCCGATCAAGGTCATGCCAATCCAATCGGACTCCGTGGTACCCCCTGAACCCCTGCTGGAAAGGCCCGGGAGAGAGTTGGGATTGAACAGATGATGGAAGAATCCGGATTGTGACGGGTCGATCATGTCCGCGTTCCAGATGCTCGAGGCAATGATGAAGGTGAGGTATTGTGTAAGTCCGGCAAGCAGCGCGGCCATCACAATGTACGTCGCACGCGACGGAAGGGCTTGTTGTTCCTCGGGGGAAGCAGCAGCCACCTTCTTTTGCCGATCCCATCCGAGGTAAACACCTCCGAGGGGCAGAAGGATTGCGACCGTGAGCCAACGATCGCTGAAGGATGTGTCCGAGGAAGCAAGCCACCAGATGAGCAGTGAGCTGATCATCACCCCCGCAACCCCCAGGGCAAGACCGAACGACCATGGCCGCATGGTGATCTCCTTCACAGAGTTTGTGTGAAAAGTCTTTGACTGCGTGTGACCAGGACCGAAAAAAATCCGACCAAGATACGTTCTTTTCGAATACAGAGCAAGAGGGGAAGACGGGAGAACTGATCGTTCGCTATTTCAAGCTTATTTCGATCTTCTTCCGGACAAAGCCGCCCGTCGGCGCAGTTGGGAAACGGATTTCGACCCCATCGTTTTTTCGGATACAACCTGAGACACTCGCGACCATGTCTCCGCGAACGAACGTCAGATCGTAGTTCATCCCTGCAAGTCCCTCGATTTCGACGAAGAGGCTCTTTCCGCGCCACTCCTGAGAAATGATCTTGAGCCCCTTGTTTGGCTCTCCTGTTGTTGTCATGATCTCAGGCGCAAGAAGGGCAAATCCCCCTTCATATTCCAATTCGATCAAAGCTTCTTTCCCCACCGTGCATTGAATGAGAAGATCAGACCCCTCACTCGAAGCATTGACTTCCTTTCGATCTCCCGTAACCTGGTGACGAATAACGCTGCTCCCGGGTGAAAGCCTTTCCCGGAACTTCAGGGTGTATTGCTCTCTTGCTGTCGATGTGATCTTCCAAGCCTTCCTGGACCCGTTATCGCTGAATTCAAAGGAAAAGAAATCGTTTCCAACCCGGTAGTTGCGAATCGTCAGAGTGCGCCAATCTGCCGGAAGCTGTGGCGAAAACCAGATCGTACGTGAGCCGGCGTCTGCCTCAAGTCCAAGCATTCCGCGCACCAGAGGAAGCACGACACCTGCAGTGCAGAACCCCTGATGGGAAACAGCTTCCTGGGGCCAGATATTGAGGGCGCCCGAGAAGACCTCTGTTACCGAACCCAGGGCGTTGTCAAACGTGTGGCGGACGGAGGCCATGAGCGAATTGAATCCCTGCAAAGCAAAGCCGTGTTTGTATTGTGCCGTGGCAACCCAGCTTGTCAGAAACGGCCACACAGCGCCGTAATTGTAGTTCAGCGGCTCGAAATACGCGCTCTTGTTGGAAATGCTCCGGATACCCCAGTCCGTGGTAAGCTCCGATGAATTCAGCTTCGCCAGTGTTTTGGAGCTTCGCTCAGGATTGCCCAGCTCCCAGTGCAAGCCGACCGAGCTCCAGGGCGAGACGATGTCCACATGCTCTCCCGATGCCGTGAAGGCATACGCGTATTGTTGCCTTTGCGGATCCCAGAACTTCTCATCCCAGGCTTTTGCAGCCATCGATGCATAGCGTTGGGCCTTCGTTACGAAGGCGTCGTCTCCGACTGCGCGGGCCAGATCGGCCATGGCCTTTGCTGCCCGCACCCAGACCGCACCGGTGTACACGTCTGATTGAATATCCGTCAGGGGCCCGTATTCCATCGCGCCTAACCCGGCATTCTTGTTGTCCATGAGCCCGTCTCCGTTCCCGTCGGTCGCCAGCGACCATTCGTACGCGCGCACGATCGATTGCCAGCTGTCCCTGATGAATTGCAAATCCCCGGACATCCGGTAGTAATCGTACATTGCACAGATGTAGAACGGGCTTGTGTCTCCATGGATGTAGGCGTAAGGATAATCCTTGAACCAATTGATGTATCCGGCTCCCTGAGACACTTCATGCGGCATCTTTCCATCGTCCCGCTGGAACTTCCGGGTAAACGCGAGAGCATCTCTCACGGTTTCAAACGCTCCATAGCTGTTAAGACTGAAGGAATTGATGTAGGTGTCGCCGCCGAAGAACCAGCCAAATCCCGGCCGTCCGCCCGTTCCCGATGCGCCAAGCCCGGCGACCATTCCGTACCCCAGATCGGGATTGCGCACCATGAGGTTGTCGTACGCGACCTTCGCCCATTCGAGAGCAAGATTGATCAAACGATTTGGCGTCTCCACCTGCAGAGTCTTCTCACGCAGGGCACGATAATGTTCCACCGTCCGGCGATACAGTGCCTCCGGATTCTTCATCAGATTCCCATACATCGCCTTCACGCTATCCCGGCTTCCTTTGCCTCCAGCGAGGACAATCGGAATGTATTTCCCGGCGACGTCACTTGGATTCCGAATTTCGATCTTGAATTGACTAGCCGCGTCTGAAAGCATATGAGCTGGTGTGTAGGATATGCCGGAAGCCGCCGGAGAACCGATATAGGCCGTGTTCCTGCGGGTTGGTTCGGAAATCTGATAGGCTTTGATATCATCGAGCCAATATGCAGATTGTCCTCCCAACCCGGCGGGCCACATGGGCTGCAGAACAGGAAGGAAACTGCAGACGATCGTCAACGGTTCTGTGGTGTTGACATCCAAGAGAATAAACGCGCCCGGCTCTTCAAGAGGAGTGATGAAAATGGATTTGATGGTGAAGGATTGATAGGTGTAGGTGAGCGTGGTTGCTTCCGGGGTTGCTGTAATGTGACGGACAATGTCGCGAGCACGAATCGGTTCGGTTGAACTTCCGATAAAGAACGAAAGCTCAAAGGAGCGGATAAGTTTTAAGGGATAGGCCCATGCTTCAAATGTTCCGCTTTCGAAGCCAAGGATGGCAAAGCGTCTGCCCACCTTGTCGAATGGGGTTCCGGGTTGAGCCAGACGTGTCAATGCGATGTCGCTGGGTTCAAGTTCGAACGCGGGGACAAGGCCCGGTTGCGAAAACGCAACGGCGGGGAAAAGAAAAACAAGAAACAGTTTCTTCATTTAAAAACCTCCTGAGCTTGGGGTGAAATGTAGAAGATTTGTCGGGAGAATGAAAGTTCATTTCTTCCTGAAAACACACTATATTTCCCTTACGCCATCCCCCTCTCAGTGTAACTCTTCTTTTGCTCTGTGTACCTCTGTGAAATTACACAGAGGTACACAGAGGAGTCACAGAGGGACACAGAGAATGTGAGCATTGTTACCTACTTTTCTTGGGGGTAAGTTTATGAACATTAATGAACTCACACGACTGGTTATCGGGGGGGCAATTGAAGTGCACCGACAGCTTGGCCCGGGCCTGTTAGAATCAGCCTACGAAGAATGCCTGGGGTACGAGTTGGGCCGGATCGGGTTGAACATCGAGCGCCAGAAAGGCGTGCCGGTAGTATACAAGGAAGTGAAGCTTGAATACGGTTATCGGATAGACATTCTGGTGGAGAATACTGTTGTCATTGAGCTGAAATCGGTTGAAAGTCTGACTCCCGTCCATGAAGCCCAAATCCTGACCTACATGAAGTTTGCAGAAAAGAAGATTGGGCTTCTGATCAACTTCAACGTCAACATGTTGAAAAACGGTCTTCGGAGATACGTATTATAGAGGAACATCCCTCTGTGTAACTCCTTTTTTCCTCTGGGGATCTCTGTGTAATTACACAGAGGTACACGGGGGAGTCACAGAGGGGCACAGAGAAAAGACACTATTCATGCCGGGTGACATTCAAAAGCATCTCACTGATATCTACACATCGGAATCCCGCCGGATTCTGGCGACCCTGATCCGCTTGCTGGGTGACTTCGATGTGGCCGAAGAGGCGCTTCATGACGCGTTTGCCGCGGCCGCAGAGCAATGGCCGAAGGAGGGGGCCCCTTCCAACCCCCGCGCATGGCTCGTTTCCGCCGGCCGGTTCAAGGCGATCGACAGGCTGAGGAGGCAGGAAAGGTTTGACGCCTGGGATCAGGAACGGGCAGAAGCGATCCGTGATGATGCGCCTGATGCGGCGTCACACCTGGATGACGTTGTTGAAGACGATCAGCTCCGCCTCATGTTCACCTGCTGTCACCCCGCCCTGGCGCCGGAAGCACGGACTGCGTTGACCTTACGCGAAGTATGCGGATTGACCACCGAGGAGATTGCGCGGGCGTTCCTCGCTTCGTCTGCCACCGTAGCCCAGCGGATTGTCCGCGCAAAGGCGAAGATCCGTGAAGCGAAGATTCCTTACGAGATTCCTTCCCGTGCTGATCTCCCGGCCCGGCTCGAGACTGTCCTTCAGGTTGTGTATCTCGTCTTCAACGAGGGATACTCCGCAACGTCGGGACAAACCGTCACACGCGCCGATCTCTCGGCCGAGGCCATCCGGCTGGGGAGACTGCTTCTCCGGCTCCTTCCCGAGCCCGAGGTGAAGGGACTCCTGGGGTTGATGCTGCTCCAGGAATCCCGCCGGTCAGCACGGACTTCGCGTGACGGCGATCTTGTGTTGTTGGAAGACCAGGACAGAACCCAATGGAACCGTGCGCTCATTGAAGAAGGCATTCGCTGTGTCGAGGAGGCATTGCGATCGAAGCGGTTCGGGCCGTATACAGTCCAGGGGGCGATTGCTGCCGTTCACGCAGAAGCGCCGGACGCCGGAACAACAGACTGGAAACAGATCGTGGCGTTGTATGACGTGCTTCTGCAAATGATGCCCTCCCCGGTCGTTGAGCTGAACCGTGGCGTGGCGCTGGCGATGAGGGACGGGCCGGAGGCAGGAATCGCTGTGATCGATGGCATCCTCGGCAGAGGTGAACTGCTGGGCTATCATCTGGCTCATTCGGCGCGGGCGGATCTGTTGCGCCGGGCCGGAAGAACCGAAGAGGCCCGCGATGCATACGAGCGGGCGCTGGGTCTGACACGCCAGGAGCCGGAGAGGAAATTTCTGGAAAAGAGGCTGTCGGAATTGGGGAAGGATCTCTGAGACCATGAGCGCACACAGGCCATTGTTGTTCTCGGTTGCCTACAACATGCTCGGCGACCGCGCGGACGCCGAAGATGTCGTTCAGGATGTGCTGCTGAAATGGGAACAATCGCCGAAGACGAGTATTGCGAACGAGCAGGCCTATCTTGTGAAATCGACGGTGAATGCGGCGATCAATGAACTGAACTCGGCGCGCAGGAGGCGAAGAACGTATCCGAACATCTGGTTGCCCGAGCCGTTGCCTGAGGACATGGCGCGTGGTGCTGCACCGGACGGCGAGACGCGGACGATGCTGACGTATGAGCTCATGGTTCTTGTGCGCGAACTCTCGCCTGCGGAACTGGCCGTGTTTGTCCTGAAGGAAGCCTTCAACTATTCTCACGAAGAGATCGCGGAAATTCTGGAAAAGCGCCCGGACCATTGCCGGCAGTTATTCAAGCGCGCCAGGGATAAGATCCGCAATCCTAATCCCCCTCCCCATGTGCCTGCGGAACCCGATCTGAAACTGGCCGGCGAGGTTGTGGACGCAATCGTGCAGGGAGATGTCGAAAGGCTCATGGGTCTGCTGACGCCCGACGTTCGCCTCATGGCTGATGGCGGAGGAAAGGTCGCCGCGGCCGCATCGCCTACTGTCGGTGTGGAAAGGGTGGCTCATTTGCTTACAACGGCTGCCCGGAAAGCCGGATTTGTTCCGCGAATTGACGTTGTCACCCTCAATGGTCAACCCGGCGTTCTCGCCTATAATGGCAATGTGCCCGTGGCGGCCTATGTCTTTACGGCCGTTGGGAACAGAGTGGGACGAATATACGTGATCCTCAATCCCGACAAACTGGCGGTTTTTCAGAAGTCCTGACCGTCCTGTCACGTTTTTCCGCCTTCCCCTGTCTTTCCCCTGAAGTGCGCCAGAATACCAATCGAATCCAAGGAGGCAATATGCGCGTATTCATAGCAGGGGCAACGGGGGTGCTGGGGAAACGGGTCGTCAAGCGACTGGTCGAACGCGGCCACCGGGTAACAGGACTTGCACGGAGCAGGGAAAACGAGCAAATCCTGGCATCGGTGGGCGCGGAGTCTGTGCGGGCGGATATTTTCGACCGGGACTCCATGGTCCGTCACGTGGCAGGACACGATGCTGTTTTGCATCTGGCCACAAGCATTCCAAAGAAGAACCGTCCGTTTCGCAAGGACTGGGCGGTGAACGATTTGCTTCGCACCAAAGGAGCCGAAAACCTGATTCATGCATCGCTTGCCAACGAGGTCAAGGTGTACGTTCAGGAGAGCATCGTTCACCTGTACGGGCACCGGAACGGAGCCGAAGTGGATGAGAGGACTCCTCTGGCAGGAGAGGTGCCGTTTTCACTGCGGTCTGCACTGGTCATGGAGAAGATGATTCGACGGGCGGTGGAAGAGCTTGGATTGCCTGCGATTGTGCTTCGGTTTGGAGGTTTCTACGGGTCCGATGCACACAATTCCCGCACGATGATCGACGGAGTTCGGCAGGGAAGAATGCCTGTCATTGGCAAGGGGGATGCTGTATGGAATCTGATCCATCTTGACGATGCAGCGTCGGCTGTTGTTCTGGCCGTGGAGCGCCATGAGGGAAACACGGGGAGGGTGTTCAACATTGCGGACGATAGGCCGGTGACGATGAGAGAATTGCTGGAGACCATTGCGGAGATGACAGGTTCGAAGCGTCCACGATCTGTGCCCGTATGGCTTGCCCGCCTGGCCGCGGGAAAGGATGCATTGGGATTTCTTTCCATTTCGGTCAGGGCATCAAACCGCGCGGCGAGAAAAGCTCTGGGGTGGGAGCCGCGGTATCCCACGCTTCGGGAGGGACTGAGGCAGATTCTGCACAGTGCAACCGGGGATACGACCCTTCGGGCCGCGGTCTGACAGCGGCCCTTTGGGGTAGTGTCTTACTTTGGGCATGCGCTCTGTGAAACTCACTCTTTTCCTCTGTGGAACTCTGTGTAATTTCACAGAGAACCACAGAGAAGTAACAGAGGGTCACAGAGGAGGGCGGCCAGCCAATCCAAATTGAGACACTACCCTTTTTGGGGGAAAGTTGCAGAATTTTTTCCTACCTTGAACAGTCCCCGAGAAAACGCCGAGAATTGTTGAAATCCCTTCCGACTCTGTCGATTTCCGATCTCCCGATTCGACTATTCTGAGAGGCAACAAATCTTCGCAATTTTCGTTGAAGGAGGTTACCATGCGTTTCATGATGCTGATGATCCCTGGCGTATACCAGGGCGAAAGAGGCCGTCAGGCAAAGGCGGACTTTGCTCCTCCGGCCGAGGCGGTAGAGCGTATGATGAAGTACAATGAAGAGCTGGCCCGGGCGGGCGCTCTCATTTCCCTCGACGGGTTGCAGCCTCCGTCTACTGCAGCAAGGATCTCGTTTTCCGGCGGAAAGGTCCGTGTGACGGATGGCCCGTTTACCGAGTCCAAGGAAGTGCTTGGCGGGTATTGGATGATCGATGTGAAATCGCGGGAAGAAGCGATTGAGTGGGCAAAACGGGTTCCCGCCGATGAAGGCGATGTCATCGAAGTCCGTCGGGTTGTTGAAATCGAAGACTGGCCGGAAGACGCACGGAGAGCGGCTGAGAATCCGGTGGTGGAAGAGGAAGTGCGTAAGCATAGGAAAGGCTAGAACATCGAAAATTGAGATTTGAAAATTGGATATTGAAACCATCCCCGCACCAAACTATGAAATACATCTGCCTTGGCTACATCGAAGAGTCGCTCTGGGATTCATGGTCTCAGCCCGAGCAAAAGAAGTTCATGGATGAATGCTTTCGATATGACGCGGAATTGCGCAGGAACGGGCATTTCATCGGGGGAGAGGCGCTTCAAAGCGTGAAGAATGCCACGACCATCAGACAGAAGGGCGGAAAGGTTGTGGTGACCGACGGCCCGTTTGCCGAAACGAAGGAACAGCTCGGCGGAATCATGATTCTGGAGGCGAGGGACCTGAATCATGCAATTCATTTGATGTCGAATCACCCGTCCGTCCGGATGGGGGGCACGTGGGAGATTCGGCCGTCCGATGAGCAAGTGAACGAATTATCCAAATCAGCAATCAAAGAGTAGAGACGTGACACCAGTGAAGAAACATGCAAAGCCTGGAGGCCGGTTGTCCATCGATGATCTGCGCGCGGCGCTGCGGGGCCGGGTTATCGTGCCCGGGGAGCCCGGTTATGACAAGGCAAGAACGACATTCTACGGTGGAATCGATCGGCATCCAGCCGTGATCGTAAAGGTTGCGGATCCTCAGGACGTTTCAAAAGTGGTTTCCCTGGCCCGTGAAGACGGCATTGAACTCGCAGTGCGCGGCGGAGGACACAGCATCGCGGGACATTGCGTTTCAGAGGGTGGAATTGTTATCGATTTTTCAGAAAGACGTTCCCTCCGAATCGATCCCGTCGATCGGACCGCGTGGGCAGAGACCGGCGTCACGGCCGGTGAGTACACCACGGCCGCCGCACGGCATGGACTTGCCACCGGGTTTGGCGACGCCGGCTCTGTCGGCATCGGTGGAATCACGCTCTCCGGGGGCATAGGTTTCCTTGTGCGCAAGCACGGCCTGACGATTGATTCCCTCCTCGCGGCTGAGATTGTCACGGCGGACGGGAGGATTCTTCAGGTGGATGAGAGCCATCATCCCGATCTGTTCTGGGCCATACGGGGAGGCGGGGGGAATTTTGGAGTTGTCACACGGTTGAAGCTCCGATTGCACGATCTGAAGCGCGTCATCGGAGGGATGTTAATTCTGCCCGCCACTCTTGAAGTGATTACGGGATTCATGGAGATTGCACACGCCGCTCCGGAAGAGTTGTCTACCATTGCAAACGTGATGGTGGCGCCTCCCATGCCGTTCTTTCCCGCGGAGATCCACGGCAAGCTTGTAGTGATGGCTCAACTTGTTTACGCCGGAGACGGTGACGCCGGGGAGCGGGTTGTGGCAGATTTTCGGAAACTTGCCCCGCCGCTTGTCGATATGGTGAAGTCCATGCCGTATCCGGAGATTTATCCTCCTGAAGACCCCGACTATCATCCTTTGGCGGTAGGGCGAACAATGTTCATGGATTCGTTCACCAGTCGCAAGGCCGAAACGATCCTGTCGTTCCTGAATTCCTCAACGGCACTGATGCGGGTTGCCCAGCTTCGCGTTCTTGGCGGAGCGATGGCAAGGGTGCGGGAGGATGTGACCGCTTTTGCACATCGATCGAGAGCCATCCTCGCCAACGTTGCTGCATTGTATCAATCGCCGGATGAACTGAACCGTCATCTCGGATGGGTCGAGCAATTCGCCACCAGCCTTCGTGATGGAGAGGGAGCATATGTGGGATTTCTTGGTGATGAGGGGGAAGATCGTGTCCGGGAGGCCTATCCCGGAAAGACGTGGGATCGTCTGTCGGCCGTAAAACACACGTACGATCCGACAAACCTGTTCAGGCTCAATCAGAACATTCCGCCATCGGCGAAGAGAGGGTGAAGGCACGAAGAAGTTTTTTGCGCTCGCAATTCAGGACACAAAGTCCATGCACTCAGGTTGCAGAGCACAGCCGCACGATGGAGGCTGATCGTATTACTTTTTTTTGAGGCCCAACCGCCACAACGACATCAAAGAAAGGATCACTATGGCACGCTATGTTGATGGTTTTGTTCTTCCGGTTCCGAAGAGAAACCTGAAGTCGTACACCCGTATGGCACGGGAGGCCGGAAAGGTCTGGAAAAAGCACGGGGCACTGGAGTACCTCGAGTGCGTCGGCGATGATCTGAATCCGGATATGGGTCCGTTCAAGATTGCAACGTTTCCCGGGAAGATCAAACCGAAACCCGGAGAGACGATTCTGTTCTCGTTCATTGTGTTCAAATCCCGCGCTCATCGCGATCGCGTCAATGCGAAAGTGATGAAGGATCCGTTCATGAACGATCCGAAGCAGAAAGACAAACCGATGCCGTTCGATGTGCGTCGCATGCTATACGGCGGATTCAAGGTCATCGTTGACCTTTGAAAAAGGAAATTATCGTGGATTGGCAAGGTGTGCCGAGCTCACCTTTCCAAGGTTCATATGTACAACGTACGTACCTTGGAAAGGTGGGGGCCTGGAACTCGGTTTATGCGGTCGCGTGTTGAGGGAAGGCTGCAAATCACAAAGAGAAGACCATGAAGGGCAGAGATCATAGGTGAAGTGAATGATGGATGTCGAAACAAAGGCTGAAGCTGTGCAAGCCGGCGATATGAACCGGCGGTCGTTGTCCTCGCTGTGGGGCGAGCTCAGGGATGCGATACGAGGAAGCGAAGCTGACTACACCCAGATCGGCATGGGCCGGGCGGTGTTTCTTCTTGCCGTTCCGATGATTCTCGAGCTGATCATGGAGTCCACCTTTGCCGTGGTGGATATCTATTTTGTCGGCACGTTGGGCGCATCAGCAGTGGCTACTGTGGGTCTGACCGAGACCTATCTCTTTCTGCTCTATTCGATCGGCATGGGGCTGTCGATGGGCGTCACTGCGGTGGTGGCGAGAAGGGTGGGCGAGAAAGATGCGGAGCACGCCTCGTTGACCGCGGTGCAGGCGATCATCCTCGCACTTCTGGTTTCGCTTCCCTTCGCCCTGGCGGGGATCCTCTTCGCACAGGACCTGCTTGCCCTTATGGGTGCCGACGAGTGGACGCTGGAGCACGGATATCCGTACATGCAGTGGATGCTGGGCGGGAATGCCGTCATCATGCTGTTGTTTGTGATCAACGCGATCTTCCGCGGCGCCGGCGATGCCGCAATCGCGATGCGCGTTCTCTGGATTGCCAACGGCGTCAACATCATTCTCGACCCGGTCCTGATTCTGGGCCTCGGCCCCTTCCCGGAACTGGGCATTGAGGGCGCGGCCATTGCGACCACGATCGGGCGCGGCATCGGCGTGGCGTTCCAGGTACGGGCGCTGTTCAAGGGTGGCAAACACATCCGTGTCGGAAGAAGACACCTCCGTGCGGACAAACCGATCATCAAGCGGATCGTTGAGACCTCGCTGGGCGGCGTGGGTCAGATGATCATCGGCATGACGTCGTGGATTTTCATCATGCGGATCCTGGCGGGATTCGGAAGCCAGGCCGTGGCGGGCGCCACGATCGCGCTCAGGATCATGATGTTCACCATGATGCCGGCCTGGGGAATGTCGAACGCCGTGGCGACACTGGTGGGCCAGAACCTCGGCGCTCAGAAGCCCGACCGTGCCGAGCGTTCGGTCTGGGTCGTCGGAGTCTGGAACATGTCGTTCCTCATCATGATCGCCGTGACGTTCTTCCTGTTCAGCGACTCCCTGGTTGGCTTTTTTACGGATGATGAGGGCGTCATCGCCGTCGGGAGCACGTGGCTGACCATCGTTTCGTATTCCTACTTTGTCTATGCCTGGTGGATGGTCGCAGTGCAGGCTTTCAACGGAGCCGGTGACACGATCACACCCACCAAAATCAACTTCGTGTTCTTCTGGCTCATTCAGATACCGCTGTCGTACGTGCTCTCCACGACCCTGGACATGAACTATCATGGCGTGTTCTGGGCGATCATGATCTCGGAAACTGGGGTCGGATTGTTCACGCTCTGGCTCTTCACGCGGGGCGGCTGGAAGAAGGCGGTGGTGTGACGATGCTGAGGATGAACGTACGGGCGCGATTGTGGCTCTACGAGGGCCCCGGGGGATGGCATTTCGTCACGCTTCCTGCGGCCAGGGCAAAGGAGATCAGGGATTCGTCGAAAGGACGGCGGCGCGGGTGGGGATCGGTACCGGCAACCGTGACGATCGGCTCGTCGACGTGGAAAACATCCGTCTTCCCGGATCGCAAATCTTCCTCGTACGTCCTCCCCGTGAAGGCCGGGGTGAGGCGGAAGGAGAACCTCGCCGAGGGTGATCTCGTGACGATGAGAGTTGAGGTTCACCTGTGATCCGACGCTCCAACGACCCGTAGGGTCGTAGACTGACTCCTGACCCAGGTTCTTGTCAGCCGATTCCCGAAACCTCATCTCTGTTGGGGCTATGACGATTTCGGGAATGGAGAAGCGCTGATTCCCTCATTCACTATCCGACGTCGTTGCATCCAAAAACCTTTCCTGAAACGTGGGTCTCTTGCCGGCCATGGTCAGAAAGATGTCCAGAGGAACGACTTCGAACTCGGGGCCGAGTTGGTCCAGGATGCCCTTCACCCGCTTGATGTCGCTCGATTCCCGCACGTGCATTAACAGGAAGTACGGCCGTTTGGCGTTGATGCGGGCCAGTTCCTGCAGGTCTGCCACCGCGTCGGCTTCTGGTCTCGTTGGTGAAAGGTAGTAGTCGTAGGACATGAAGGGTTTGCCGTCACGGACCGTGAAGGTGTGTGAGGGGCTGTATCCGTTGACGAAGCCAATGGCCTCCGGCATGCCTTTATAGTACTCGTCCACGACGCGTTTCGGCAGGTTCGTATTGCCTTCCACCGTTGCACCTTCGGAATAGTCCATAATCTCGAAGACCTTAAGGTCAAGGATCTTCATGAATTCCCGCGATTTGGCAATCAAGGTGGACAGAAGGGCTGGCGGGACGGCTTTAGGGTATATGTAGCCGGGGCCGGAAAGACACCCGATGAAGTAGTCGTTCGGCGTGGCCATCGTGTAAAAGTACTCCGCCATGGCAGGTGCCAGCCAGACGTAGTTCATGAGCACTTCCCAGGCATACGGAATCTCGCCGCGGCCCGGCTTCAACCAGGCGCCGAGGCCTATGCCGTCTGTCTGAATACAGCTGATGTACACCTTGTTCTTCGGTGTGTAGTCCTTTCCGGGCTGAAGGTTGTGGTTGTTGGTGAACTTGAAACCTGGAGTTGCCGGGACCAAACTGCTGAAGCTGACGTTTGGCAGGGTGTGCAGACCTTCCACACGATGCCCGTAGCGCGATGTCAGCGTGACATGTTCGCGCTCGAGATCCTTGGCATATGAGTGCCAGCCCATCACCATCGACATCGGTTTCATTTCGCTGAGAATGCGTCGGGCAAGGCTGTACTCGAGTGTATCGGTTGGACGGCTCGAGAGGTCGTTGAAGAACACTCTCTTGGCAACGCCAAAGTCTGCAACGCCGGGTTTCATGATCTTCCCGTGTTCGCCGCCGAGCCAGACGATGTACTCCTTGTTGCACCGGTCCCAGTACCGGTCGTATGCCCACTGGTAAATTTCCGCGTCGGATTTGCCTGTGAATTTCCCCCGAAAGTCCTCAACAGGCTTGAGCCCCACCCGCTCTGCCTCCGTGATGAGTTCTTCGCTGACCACGACTGCGCGCTCGAGGCCCGCGACCGTGAACGCCACGATCAATGAGGTCCTGACATTCTTGTCCCAGACAACATAGCTTTGGACGAAGGGGCGAAGGGCCTTCAGTGCTTCGGAGGGGGAACGAATCTCTTTGAAGGTGAAGTTGCGTTTGTCGCGATAGAATTCATACACGGAATGAACATAGGTGAACGGCCAATTGGCAGGATAGAGGATGTAGAATCGCGGCGCATCGGTGTTGGCCAGTCCCTGCAGGCTGATGTACAGCGCGTGCAGAGGAAGAAGCCCGTCGATGTCCCAGTTGTCTTCGAGACGGACAACGTATGCTTCCTTATAGCCGGGACGCTTCAGCGTGAAGACAACCTGGGGCCCGGTCCGCCTGGAGGAACGCTCCATGGTGTAGGTAAGAAGGTTTCCTCTTTCGGAGAGGGTATAAACATGATTGACGGTGATTGTTGAAGGTCCCTGTGAGCCCCTGACCTGGTATTCATCGTTGACGGTCAGCGTACTGCCGTCCTTGCTTGTGGCGGCAGTGAGAGTCCGGAAACCGCCGACGGGCATGGACAAGCCCATGAAGACATTCGCTGGCCATACGCGGCTGGTAACCGGAACCCTCGCCGGAGAGCCGTTCAACGGCAATGTCAGGGAATCTGTATAAGATCGCGTGGTTCCCCATTTCTGAATGATGGTAATCGATCCTGAGTCCTCAAGGAACCGGAGTGAAAGCGTTCCATAGAGTCCGATCTCATGACTGTTTTGAGGCACGAGGTTCCAGGATCCTGTGAAGGAATTGGGGGATTGGGGGAAGAGGGTTTGGGTCAAGACAAGAAAACCGATCAGCGTGGTGACGGTTCGAAGGGTCGTCATGGCGAAATCCTTTCAAAGAGCATGGAGATTACAATTCTATACTAGAGAAATCCGGGGCGAGACTCAATCCATCTGAACCTGAAAACAACGAACCGTTAATAATAGCGAATATAATTTCAATGTGAGATTGAAGAAAATCCTTGACAAGAAGTGATTCTGGATTTATATTTCGGATAACTAGGTCCAATTATCCTATTTGTATGCCACTGATCTTCAGCAAGTCGTGCGAGTATGCCATTCAGGCCACACTCTATCTCGCCACCAAGCCTGCATCGGTCCCGACTCTGCTTCGCGACATCTCAGAAGCGCTCAACATCCCTTACCACTTTCTCAGCAAGATCTTCCAGCAGCTTACACGCAACCGCATTCTCGAATCCCACAAGGGATCCAGCGGCGGATTTGAACTCTGCCGTCCACCCGATCAGATCACCCTTCACGACATCATCAGAGCCGTCGATGGGGAGGACTTTCTTGCCAACTGTGTTCTCGGGTTTCCGCAATGCGGCGATGACAATCCATGCCCCGTGCACAGTCAGTGGAAGCAGGCCAAGACGACCATACAAATGATGGTTGACAGCAAGACGATTCTCGAACTCAGCAGGGAGCTCAACGGAAAACTGAACCTCATTGATCAACTGCGAAGGACGTCATGATCCGCACTTCCATCACTCTTTGCGGCTTTCTTACCGTGTGTCTCCTCGGCGGATGGTCCGCGACGGCGCATGCCCAGGATCCGGCCGCCGACTTCCGACAAAACTGCATGAGCTGTCATACGATCGGAGGAGGACGTCTCACCGGGCCTGACCTGAAACATGTCGATCAAAGGAAGGATCGGGACTGGCTTGCACAATTCATCATGGATCCTCGTGCCGTGATTGACTCGGGGGACCCGTACGCTCTGGAGATCCTCAAAGATGCGCGCAACGCGATCATGCCCACGCTTCCCGGCATGACCCGTGCCCGGGCGAACGCCCTCCTGGATCTCATTGCCGCGGAATCGAAGCTTGAGAAATCTCAATTCGCCGGTGTGCGCATCAGCGACAGGCCGTTTACGCCTGAAGACATTGAGCGGGGCCGCCTGTTGTTCCTGGGCCGCATTCCACTCGCCGGCGGCGGACCGTCGTGCATTGCATGCCACACCACGAACGGTGTGGGCGCTCTCGGCGGTGGGACGCTGGCACCTGATCTCACGACCGTCTTTGAACGCTACGAAGGCCGCAAAACCCTCTCAACCTGGCTCACGGCCCCGGCCACCCCGACCATGCAGGCGGTGTTCCGGCAGGCGCCGCTCGAGAGCGACGAGATCCTGGCTCTGACAGCCTACTTCCAATCGACGCTTCAACGCAATCCCGACGATGTGGCGACATCACGGCTCAACTTCGTTCTGCTGGGGCTTGGCGGAACGATCGTCGTGCTGGGACTCTTCGATGTCATCTGGAAGGGACGCTTGAAATCCGTCCGCCGCATGCTCTTGCAACGCAATGGATCGGAGAACACTCATGCCTGATAAAACGATTCGCTGGATCAAGGACGAGGTCAAACCGGAGTCGCGGAGCTGGGAGGAGTTCTACAGGAACCGCTGGCAGTACGACAAGGTGGTGCGCAGTACGCACGGCGTCAACTGTACAGGGAGTTGTACCTGGATGATTCATGTGAAGGACGGGATTGTCACCTGGGAAATGCAGGGGCTGGATTATCCGTCCCTCGAACATGGCTTGCCTCCGTATGAACCGCGCGGCTGTCAGCGCGGGATTTCGTTCTCCTGGTACTTGTACAGCCCGCTCAGGGTCAAGTATCCGTACATCCGGGGGGCGCTGGCAGATCTTTGGCGCAAGGCCCGCGCATCCCACGACGATCCGGTGGAGGCATGGAAGTCCCTGGTTTCCGATCCGGAAGCCCGTGCGCGGTGGCAGAAAGCACGGGGAAAGGGTGGCTTCCGCCGCGCGAGCTGGGATGAGGTCCTGGAAATCATGGCCGCCGCCAACGTGCACACGATCAAGGAGCACGGCCCCGATCGCATTGCGGGGTTCTCACCCATTCCCGCCATGTCTATGATCAGCTATGCGGGTGGCTCGCGCTTGATGCAGTTGATGGGGGGCATCTCGCTCTCGTTTTACGACTGGTATTGCGACCTTCCGTCAGCTTCTCCCGAAACATGGGGTGAGCAAACGGATGTGCAGGAGTCAGCCGACTGGTACAACGCCAAACTGCTTGCCGTCATGGGATCGAATCTCAACATGACGCGCACCCCCGATTGTCATTTCGCCGCAGAATCCCGGCACAACGGCACCAAGATGTACGTGTTCTCGCCGGACTTCAATCAGGTCGCGAAATACGCTGACCAGTGGGTCTCGATCAATGCCGGGCAGGACGGAGCCTGGTGGATGGCGGTGAATCACGTTCTGCTTTCGGAATTCCACCACAAGGAACAAACTCCCTATTTCCTCGACTACGCGAAACGTTACACGGATGCGCCGCACCTGGTGGAACTCGTTCCGGAAGACAAGATCTTCGCTGCCGGTCAACTGCTCCGCGCCAACAGGATCAAACGATATGCCGCTGTCGAGAATGGGGACTGGAAATTCCTGTTTTGGGACAAGGATTCAAATGGCCCGAAGATGCCGCTCGGAAGCGCGGGATTCCGATGGGGTTCTGAAAAAGGAAAATGGAATCTCGAACTGAAGGACGGAGTCGATGGAAGCGTGATTGATCCCGTTCTTACGTTTCTTGACAAGAACGACGGCACGGTACCGGTTCGATTCGATGACTTTGCCCAAGGCACAGTCAGGATCCGGCATGTGCCCGTAAAGCATGTCCAAACCTCCGACGGCAGGAAAACGATGGTGGCCACCGTGTATGATCTGCTCATGGCCCAATACGGCGTGGTTCGCGGACTCGAGGGCGAGTACCCGAAGGGCTACGACGACGAGGACGCTCCGTACACCCCTGCATGGTCCGAAAAGTATACGGGCATCAGCCGAAAAGATCTGATCCGGTTCGCTCGCGAGTGGGGGACGACGGCAAAAATGACCAACGGAAAATGCACGGTGATCATCGGAGCCGGGATCAATCACTGGTATCACGCGAACTTGATGTACCGGGCGGCAATTCACGCTCTCATGTTCTCGGGCTGTGTCGGCGTCAACGGAGGCGGTCTCGCCCATTACGTCGGCCAGGAAAAGCTTGCCCCCATGGAATCCTGGTCGGCCATCGCGTTCGCCAAGGACTGGTATCCGCCCTCGCGCCAACAGAACGCGCCAAGCTGGCACTATGTGAATTCCGACCAATGGCGCTACGAGCGGGCATTCACGGATTATCATACGGTTCCGCAAAACAGCAGGAACGGTCTGACGAGCGGCCATACCATGGACCTTCAGGTGAAGGCTGTGAGGAACGGATGGCTGCCGTTCTATCCTCAGTTCAACAAGAACACGATCGAACTCGTGAAGGAGGCCGAGGCCGCGGGGGCGAGAACAGACGAGGAAATCGTGGCGTATGTGGTCAACCAGCTGAAGGAGCGCAAGCTGAAGTTCTCCGTGGAGGATCCCGATGCACCCGAGAACTGGCCCCGCGTATGGTACATCTGGCGCGGGAATGCGCTCATGTCGAGCAGTAAAGGCCACGAGTACTTTCTCCGTCATTATCTCGGCACGCACGACAACGCAGTGGCGGAAGATCTGGCAAGGGGTACGGTGGAAGACGTGGTATGGAGAGAAGAGGCCCCGCGCGGTAAACTGGATTTGATCGTGGACCTGAACTTCAGAATGGACACCTCGGCTCTCTATTCGGACATCATTCTGCCGGCGGCAACCTGGTACGAAAAAGCCGATTTGAATTCCACAGACATGCACAGCTTCATTCATCCGCTCTCGGCGGCCATTCCTCCGTGCTGGGAATCGAAGAGCGACTGGGCGATCTTCCGATCGCTGGCAAAGAAATTCTCCGAACTGGCCGCCCTCCACTTTCCCAGGCCCGTCAGGGACCTGGTGGCTCTTCCGCTGGCACACGACACCCCTGCGGAGATTGCACAGAAGGAAATCCGGGATTGGATCACAGGGGAGATCGAGGCGATCCCCGGCAAAACCATGCCGGGCCTCACGCTCGTGACGCGCGACTATCGAAATCTGTACAACCAGTTCATTTCGTTCGGACCGAAGGTCCGTGCAGGCGGACTCGGCGCGCACGGCACGAAATACCCGATCGAAGACTTCTACGATGAAGCAGCGCAGAACGGACCCGCCGTCGAGTTCGACGGATCACGGTTCCCGTCGCTGAAGGAGGACGAGGAGGTCTGCGACGTGATCCTCCGGTTTGCCACGGTCACCAACGGAGAACTGGCCTACCGGTCGTACAAAAACATGGAGGAAAAAGTGGGGCTTCCGCTAACGCGTCTTGCCGAGAAGAATCGCGGAACGCGGGTGTCCTACAAGGAGCTTCAAAGCAAGCCCATGCGTCTGCTGAACAGCCCCATGTGGTCCGGCCTCACCGACAACGGAAGGGCATATTCTCCCTTCACGTACAATGTTGAAGCTCTGGTCCCCTGGAGGACGCTCACCGGCCGCCAGCATTTCTATCTGGACCATCCCGGCTATCTCGCCTTTGGCGAGCACCTGCCGACCTACAAGCCGAAGCCCACGCCGACCCAGTATGCCGATCTGAAGTTCAGCAAAGAGGAAGGAAAGACAATCATGCTGAACTATCTGACCCCGCATGGGAAATGGCATATTCATTCGACCTACGGGGACAATCAGAGAATGACGACGCTCTCGCGAGGGGTGGAGCCGTTCTGGATCAATGAAAAGGATGCGGAGGAGATCGGTGTGGAGGATAACGATTGGGTGGAGGTCCATAATGACCACGGCGTGGTGGTGACGAGGGCCGCCGTGAGTGCGAGGATTCCCCGGGGAATTTGCATCATTTATCATTCGCCGGAGAGAACATACTCTGTGCCGAAATCTCCTCTCCGAGGGAACAGGCGTGCCGGCGGTCACAACAGTCTCACGCGGACTCGCCTGAAGCCGAACCTGATGGTCGGCGGCTACGGCCAATTCACCTTTCATTTCAATTACTGGGGACCGACGGGCTGTAACCGGGACACGCACGTCCTGGTCAGAAAACTTCCGAAACTGATCTGGTAGGAGACATCCATGAATGTCCGCTCGCAAATCTCGATGGTGTTCCATCTGGACAAGTGCATCGGCTGCCATACTTGCAGTATCGCATGCAAGAACATCTGGACGGACCGCAAGGGTGCGGAGTACATGTGGTGGAACAACGTCGAAACGAAGCCCGGCACCGGCTACCCGACGCGATGGGAGGATCAGGATCAATACCACGGTGGATGGGAAGTCCATGATGGAAGACTGCGGCTGCGGTCGACCGGAAAGGGGAAGATTGTCACGAACATCTTCCATAATCCGTTCATGCCGACCATGGACGACTACTACGAGCCGTGGACCTACAAGTACGAGGATCTGTTCAATGCGCCGGAGGGAACCGATCAGCCCACGGCACGACCGGTTTCCATGGTAACAGGCGAGCCCATGGACGTTGAAGCGGGACCAAACTGGGACGACGATCTGGGTGGATCGCCCGTCTATGCGGCCAACGACAAGAACCTCGACGGCCTGAACGAAGAACAGCGTCAACAGTTATTCGCCGTCGAGCGGCTGGTGTTCTTCTATTTCCCGAGGATCTGCAACCATTGCCTGAATCCTTCCTGTGTCGCCGCCTGTCCTTCCGGAGCGTTGTACAAGCGCGGCGAAGACGGCATTGTTCTGCTCGACCAGAAGCGCTGTCGCGCCTGGAGGTCGTGCGTGGCGGCGTGTCCGTACAAGAAGACGTTCTTCAACTGGTCCACAGGGAAGTCCGAAAAATGTATTCTGTGCTACCCCCGGCTGGAGACCGGTCAGGCGCCGGCCTGCTTCCATTCATGTGTCGGGAGGATCAGGTACCTCGGTGTTGTTCTCTACGACGCAGACCGGTTGGAAGAAGTGGCGAAACTGCCGGATGACAAGCTCATCGAGGGGCAGAGGTCGCTCATTCTCGATCCCAATGATCCCGAGGTCATCGAGGCGGCCCGTGCCAACGGGGTGCACGATTCGGTGATCGAATCGGCGCAAAAATCGCCGGTCTACAAGTTCGTCAAAGTATGGAAGATCGCGCTTCCGCCCCACATCGAATACCGTACCCTCCCCATGTTGTTCTACGTTCCCCCGATGTCCCCCGTGATGGCCAACCGTCAGGATGGCACAGTGGCGAGCGTCTCCGACAACTTCTTCCATGACATTGAGCAGGCCCGGGTGCCGATGAAGTTTCTGGCGAATCTGTTTGGTGCGGGAGGGGAGGGCAAGGTGGTCTATGCGCTGAAAAAGCAAAAGGCCGTGCGCACGTACCGCCGTGCCATGACGGTCGGGGACATTTCGATGGATGTGGCGGAGAAGATGCTGGCGGAGGCCGATTGCAGCAAGGAGGAGGCGGATGCGATCTATAATCTGACCTCTCTCTGCACGTTCGATGATCGGTTCGTGATCCCGCCCATGCATCGGGAGGAGGCCATTGAAATGATGCGCGAGCCGTCGGAGCACAAGACCGCGGTCGGTTTTGGATTCATGGAGCCGCCCAAGAGAGGATTTTGAACCATGAACAACAGCCTTGTTCTTGAGTCCCTTGCCGGGTTGCTGGCGTATCCGGGAAGGGAATCCCTGCGTGACGCGGAAGCCTGTTGTGACGCCCTTGAACGGGAGATCGCGGGACGCGTGCCTGGATCGGTTCTGGAGAGTCTGCGGAAATACCGTACGGCCCTGGGAATCTTTTCGGCGGAGGAGCTTGAGGAGCTCTACACGCGCACGTTCGATCTCAACCCCGTTTGTTCGCTCGACATCGGGTGGCATCTGTTTGCGGAGAACTATGACCGCGGAACCTTCCTCGTTGAAATGAGGAACGCGCTGAAGGAGCACGGGCTGAGCGAGTCAACGGAATTGCCGGACCATCTGCCAACCGTCCTCAGACTTCTTGCGCGCATGGAGCCGGACAGGGCAAAGGCCCTTGCAGGCGACTCCGTTCTCCCCGCGGTTCGAACAATGGCCAAAGGCTTTTCTGATTCGGCCAATCCCTATGCCGCCCTGACAGCCATCGTCGAACCCCTGCTGATGACAACGCTCGATCTTGAATCAGGAGTGCCCGCTCATGATGACCATCGGTGACAACCTTCTGGACCTGTTCCTGTTTGCGGTGACCCCCTACATCGCCCTGACCATCTTTTTCCTCGGCACGATCATCCGCTACCGCAAATACGGATTCAGCTATTCGAGCCTCTCCTCCCAATTCCTGGAGAACAGGCACCACTTCTGGGGTCTGATTCCCTTTCACTACGGCATTCTGACAGTCTTTCTCGGACATCTCATCGGTTTCCTCCTCCCGAGGGAACTGCTCTGGTGGAACAGCCATCCTCTCAGACTGTACGTCTTTGAAGTATCGGGGCTCGTTGCCGCGATGCTCACGATCGTCGGGCTTGTCAGCATGGTCATGCGCCGGTTGACGGAGCCCAAGATTCGCGTTGTCACCAGCGCGGCAGACTGGGTCCTCCTTGCAATTCTGTCGCTGGAGATTGTCAGCGGTACGTTTGTGGCGATCTTTCATTCGTGGGGATCGTCCTGGTTCGCCTCGACCGCGGCGCCGTACCTCTGGTCCATCTTCACCCTGAGTCCCGACATCACGTTCATGGTCGCCATGCCATGGCTCGTGAAATTCCACATTGTCGGCGCTTTTGTCATTCTCGCCTCGTTTCCGTTTACGCGTCTGGTGCACATCCTCGTTGTCCCCAATCAGTATCTGTGGCGGAAGCCGCAGGTTGTTCGTTGGTACGGCATTCGCAAACCGGCATCAAGAAAACTCCCCCTCCTCTGAGCGCCCTATGACAGACCTGACCATCAAAGGCACGCCGGCTCTCGGCCTCAAGGCTGCAACGCTTGGATTCTTCATCGGGTTTGCTGCGGTCGCGCTTTTTGGAACGACCGCCGTGCAGCTCAAAGAAATCATGGGAATAAGCCCTCTCGAATTGTCGGTTCTTGTTGCTGTTCCGGCGCTGACCGGATCTTTGCTCAGGATACCGTTTTCAAGCTGGGTTGATACGACCGGCGGTCGAAAGCCCTTCCTGACCCTCTTGGGCCTTTCCATCGCGGGGATGCTTGGGCTTACATTCATGGTTGTGACCATGTATCCTGATAACCTCGGCAGGGAACATTTTCCGGTGTTCCTGATCCTCGGCGCTCTGTCGGGTTGTGGCATTGCAAGTTTTTCCGTTGGTGCAAGCCAGGTCGTGTACTGGTTTCCGCAAAAGCGGCAGGGGAGGGCGCTTGCCGTCTTCGCCGGAGTCGGCAATCTTGCCCCCGGCATTTTCACGCTGATTCTTCCCATTGCAGTCATCGGGGTGGGGCTCGGGGGAGCTTACATTCTTTGGGCCGCCCTCCTGGTTGCCGGAACTGTCCTCTATGCGCTGCTCGGAAGGAATGCGTGGTATTTTCAGTATCTCGCAAAGGGTGTGGATCCGGCCGAGGCGCGAAAGCTTGCCGCGGCCATGGGGCAAGAGCTGTTTCCTGTGGACGGCATCCGCAAATCGCTCGAAGCCTCTGCCAAGGCCTGGCAAACTTGGGCTTTGGTGTCGATTTATTTCACAACCTTCGGCGGGTTCATAGCCCTTACCGCATGGTTGCCAACCTACTGGATGCAGTTCCACGGCTTCGATGTCGTTGTGGCAGGCCTCCTTACCGCGGGCTATTCAATCGCCACGTCGCTTGTCCGCATCGTGGGTGGCATACTTTCGGACCGGCTCCGGGAGGGAGGCGAAAACACGGGTATCCTTGCCCTTCTGATCACGCTGATGGGAGCCTTTATGCTCACGATGTCCCAGGAATATCAGATTGCCATTCCCGGGATCGTCCTCCTCTCCCTGGGAATGGGAATATGCAACGCGGCGGTCTTCAAGCTTGTTCCGCAGTTTATCCCGCAGGCCGTGGGCGGCGCAACCGGATGGGTGGGCGGCATTGGCGCACTGGGCGGATTCCTTATTCCGCTTGCCCTCGGTTTTGCGGTCAGTGATCTTGGCATGCGAGGATATCCAATCGGCTTTGTAGTCTTCATTTTCCTGGCGATCTTCGCGCTCTCTATGATGTGGGTTCTCAAATACACCCATGAACATCCGGCAGATAAAGAATCGGCGATTGTGGATGAATTCTGACGTGAACACCTCAGCCTCACAAGCACGGCGATTTGCTTCGAGGGAGTGGAGGGAGGAGATCATCGGGGTGCCAGCCATGTTCATGGCATTCGGGATCTTCCTCCGATATCCCGCCCCATACCTCCTGGAAAGGACGGTGGGATCGGAATCGGGGGATCGCATCGTCGCGGTCACCGCGGGTCTCTTGCTCCTGTTTGCGCTGTTTGTTGCGTTCCGATTCCTGACTCAGGCCACACGGGAACCAGGGGTCCTCTGGAGCTATTCGTCCGATCACTTTCGTATCGGAACATGGGTTGCGGGATCTGCAGTCCTGGCGGCTTTGATCCACGCTCAGGCCGCGCTTCTCGCACAAGCCCTCTTTGTGTTGTCAGTGATCCTGTGGATGATGTATCTCCGGTGGCTGATCGGCATGGCCGTTCGTGAACGACTGCAGGGGGGGAACCTGAATGGCACGGTGTTCCTGAGCACCGTGGCGACACAATCGATTGTGATCGCCTTCATGGTGGTATTTCCTGGACACATCACCACGTTTCTCCCGTGGTTGATTATTCTGAATGTCTTCGGAATTGCATTGTATTGGATTTCGTTTGCGCTGGTCTGGGTTGCCGGTGCATTCCGAAAGCCCTTCCGGCAATGGGTTCCCCAAAACAACATCACGCACGGGGCGCTCTCGATAACCATGCTGTCCGCGCAGATGATCGAGGAAAGCATTCCGGGATCCCTGCCGTATTTTCATTTGGTCATTCAGGTCGCCTGGGTGGCGACGGCGCTGATGGTCGTCGGATCCCTTGTCTATGAGGTTTGGTTGGTCGCAAAATGCAAAATCAAGCTTCTGAACTTCCATCTGGGCAATTATGCGAGGAACTTCACCTACGGGATGTTCTTTGCCTGTTCCTATTACGGATACAGGTATCCTCATCCTTCCATTATGAAATCGGTACTCAACCCCGACCTTCTCCTGGTGCTCGCCTTTGTCGTTCTGACCGTGAATGTCTGGGAACTCAGTCAGCAATTGTCCGGCGTTGTGTTTCGAAAGGCGGGGATACGACTCGCTGAAACACTCTAAATGAATTTCCTCCATGAAGCATCAAGACATTGTTACAGTACTTCTGCTGGTTGGGATCGGTTTCGTCGGCTCTCTCTTTCTCCAAGGGCTTGTGGCGAACTACAGGCTGGCTGGCGACAATTCGGGCTACGAGCCGGTCCAGCCGATCGCCTACTCACACCGTCTCCACGCAGGTGAACTTGGCATTGATTGTCAGCATTGTCACTCCGGCGCGGAAACCAGCCGCATGGCCGGAATTCCTTCGGCCGGCACGTGCATGAACTGCCATACGTTCATCACGGCGCCGTTTAACGTCGTACGGACAGAGGACGAAGCCGCAACGCGTGAGAACCGGAAGTCGCGACGAATCATCTCGCCCGAACTGAAGAAACTGTACGACGCTCTGGGGCTCGACGAGGAATTGCGTCCGGACCCGACGAAGGAACAGACAAACATCGAGTGGGTGCGGATTCACAAGGTGCCGGACTTTGCTTCCTTCGATCATCGCGCGCATGTCGGGGCGGGCGTGGATTGCCAGACATGCCACGGCGAGGTTCAAACGATGGAACGCGTGCGGCAGGTGAGTACGCTTTCCATGGGATGGTGCGTGAATTGCCATCGTGACGCAAACGCGCGCGGGATCAAGGGAAAAAAGGTCGATGCGCCGCTGGATTGTGTTGCCTGCCATTACTAGGAGTGACTGGCACAGAGTGAAGAACAAAGTGGCTGGGTTGTTAAGTTGTTCAGGTTCACCCCTCTGTGTAATTACACTGAGATTCACAGAGGAAAAGAAGAGGTTCACAGAGACGAAGACGGACAAAGGGACACTATCGAGGCTGATCTGGAATTTCAGGTCATGATGAAAAACGAATCTCACAATCACGACTTTCCGGAGGACTTCGGCTCTGTTGACCGCCGTTCCTTCCTTCGTCTTGCAGGATTCACGTTCGCCGGCGTTGCTCTTGCAGGGTGTGAGCAGACGCGAATCGACAAGGCGATTCCGTATTTAATCAAACCCGAAGAGATCACGCCCGGAAAGGCCTCATGGTATGCTTCCACCTGCCGCGGCTGTCCGGCCGGCTGTGGCATTCTGGTGAAGAACCGCGAAGGGAGACCGATTAAGATCGAAGGAAATCCCGATAACCCCGTCTCCCGCGGCGGCGTTTGTGCCATAGGCCAGGCCATGGTGCTCGGCGTCTATGATTCGATGCGTCTGACCGGACCGGTGATGAACGGCAGTCCGTCCACGTGGGAAAACGCCGACCGCGCGGTGGCAGAAACCCTTCAAAACCTGGCATCGAAGGGAAGCGCAGTGAGGATTCTCACGGGTTCGCTGAACGGCCCCACGGAGAAGTTCGTCATGGATGGATTTCTCCGCCGTTTCGCCAACGCGAAACACATCGTGTGGAATGCCCTGTCACAGTCCGCAATCCTGGATGCCCACCGGCAGACGCACGGAACGAGGGCCTTGCCGCGGTACAGGTTCGACAAAGCAGACGTCATCGTCAGCTTTGATGCAGACTTTCTCGGGACTTGGATTTCTCCGGTGGAGTTTACCCGGGGGTACACGGAAAGGCGGAGCCTGAAAGGCACGCCGCCGACATGTTCCTACCATGTACAGGTCGAGTCCCGGCTGTCGCTGACTGGGGCGAAGGCCGACAAGAGGATCGTGATTGCACCTGCGGAACGGCTTGCGCTTCTCCAGGAACTGCACTCGGCATTGACGGGAAAACGGGCGGGGCCTGAAATGGCACGCCTGGCCAAGCGGCTTCAGGAGGCACGAGGCCGATCGCTCGTCGTGTGCGGGTCCAACGATCTCCACTCGCAACTTCTGGTCAACGCGATCAATCAGACACTGGGCAACTACGGCGCGACGATCGATCTCGAATCCCCGTCGTATCAGCACCAGTCTGATGATCGTGCGATGCACGATCTCATGGAAGAAATGAAAGAAGGGAAGGTCGGCGCTCTTTTCGTCGCCGGGGTGAATCCTGTCGCCGATCTTCCCAACGGCGCCGCATTTGCTGTGTTGATGAAGGACATCCCACTCGTTGTGAGCTTCGCCGACCATGTCGATGAAACCGCCGCTTGCGCCACCATGATCTGTCCGGACCATCATTTTCTGGAATCGTGGTCGGATGCCGAGCCTGTGGACGGCGTGGTGACGGTGAATCAGCCGGTGATCGCGCCCCTCGGAAACACGCGCTCGCTGATGGAGAGTCTTGCAATGTGGAGCGGCCGGCAGAAGAACGCGCTTCAATTGATGCAGGAGGCATGGTTCCGGTCGGTATTCCCGCGTCGGAAGGCAGGGGTGGGGTTTCAGGAATTCTGGGATCGTGCCGTGCATGATGGATTTGTGAACGTGCGCGGCCAAGGAAACCCGGTCACCCGTTTCAATCCACCCGCCGTGAGGACCTCCGTCGCTCGACCCGGCATCGATGGCTTCACTGCCGTGCTCTATCCGAAGGTCACCATGTTGGACGGACGCCATGCTCAGAATGCGTGGTTGCACGAGATCCCTGATCCCGTGACGAAAATCACTTGGGATAACTATGCCATCCTTTCGCCGGCGACGGCGGAGAAGATCGGCGTGATGTCGGGCGATGTTGTTCGACTGACATTGCCCGACGGCTCCGCCACTCTGGAACTGCCCGCATGGATTCAACCGGGCCAGCACGAATCTGTGATTGCGGTGGCGCTTGGATACGGACGAAAGGGGACGGAGCGCTTCGCGGCCATCGGTCCAAAATGGCTCCAGGGTCGTCCATCGACCGGCCCCAACGGACTGGTTGGCGTGAATGCATCGGCCCTCCTGCAATTCGAAAACGGAGCAGTGAAGTACGAGCGGAATGGTATCAAGATCGAAAAAACGGGGAGACGTTCGGATCTTGCCTGTACCCAGACCTACCATTCCGTTGACTCTCCTCCCCTCCTCGCCGGTGAGCAACGGCATCGCCGGCCGCTGGTGCAGCTGGCGTCCCTGGAGGAGTTTGCCAAAGATCCTTCTGCCGGAAGTCATCCGAAGCCTGAATCGAGAAGCCTCTGGCCCGAGGAGCATCGGTATGACGGATATCACTGGGGGATGGTGATCGATCTGAACGCCTGCACAGGATGTGCGGCATGTGTTGTGAGCTGTCAGGCGGAGAACAACATTCCTGTTGTCGGCAAAGACGAGGTCCTGCGAAACCGGGAAATGCACTGGCTTCGCATTGACCGGTACTTCATCGAGAACGAAGGGACGACCGATGTCGTGCATCAACCGATGCTGTGCCATCATTGTGACAATGCTCCCTGCGAGACGGTCTGTCCGGTTCAGGCGACAGTGCACAGCTCCGAGGGTCTGAATCAGCAGGTGTACAACCGGTGCGTCGGCACCCGGTATTGCGCCAATAACTGTCCCTACAAAATCCGGCGCTTCAACTGGTTCGATTATCCGAGAGACAACGAGAAGGAAAACATGGTTTTGAATCCGGACGTCACGGTTCGGTCACGGGGCGTCATGGAAAAATGTTCCTTCTGCGTTCAGAGAATCCAGGAAGCGAGGATCGAGGCAAAGCGACGGGGCACAACGATCAGGGACGATGAATTGAAAACGGCCTGCGAACAATCGTGCCCCGCCCAGGCGATCGTGTTTGGTGATCTCAACAATCCCGAAACGCGCGTCAGCATGTTCGCAAAGGATCCGCGGCAGTATCAGATTCTGGCCGAGCTCGAAGTCAGGCCGACTGTCTCGTACATGACCGTCGTGAAGAACAGGCCGGATGCAAAGGAACAGGACAATGTCTGATCATACCTCAATTCTGCGGAGTCCCCTTATTCTTGGGAACAAGTCGTATTCCGACGTCACGGAGGATGTGGCGCTTCCGCTGGACAGGTCGCCCGGCAAGGAATGGTGGATGGCGTTTGCCGTCAGTTCCTCAATGCTGTTTCTTGGCCTCGCTGCGGTTACCTATCAGGTTCTGACGGGAATCGGAACCTGGGGATTGAACAACACGGTGGGGTGGGCGTTCGACATCACGAATTTCGTGTTCTGGATCGGCATCGGACATGCAGGGACGCTCATCTCGGCCATCTTGTTCCTGTTCCGTCAGAAATGGCGGACGTCCGTGAACCGGTCTGCCGAGGCGATGACGATCTTTGCCGTCATCTGCGCAGGCATTTTTCCGATCATTCATATGGGGCGTCCCTGGCTGGCGTTCTGGGTCCTGCCCTATCCCAACCTGCGCGGTCCGCTCTGGGTCAACTTTCGCTCGCCGCTTGTGTGGGACATGTTCGCGATCGGAACGTACTTCACGATCTCGCTTGTCTTCTGGTTCGTGGGTTTGATTCCGGATCTCGCCACGCTGAGAGATCGGACGACTTCAAAGATCAAAAAAAAGCTCTACGGGTTTTTCAGTCTCGGATGGGACGGCTCGAACCGCACGTGGCTTCGGTATGAGACGGTGTACCTGCTCCTGGCTGGGCTTGCCACTCCCCTGGTCGTATCGGTGCACACCATTGTAAGCTGGGACTTTGCCACCTCGGTGATTCCGGGTTGGCACACCACGATCTTTCCGCCGTACTTCGTTGCCGGGGCTGTATTTTCGGGATTTGCCATGGTGCTCACGTTGATGATCATCGCCCGAAAGGTGCTTCATTTTGAAGAGTACATCACCCTCCATCATATCGAGTCGATGGCCAAGGTCATCATTGCGACGGGCGGCATGGTTGCTCTGGCTTATCTCACTGAGCTGTTCGTGGCGATGTATTCCGGAAACGAATACGAACGGTTTGCCTTCATCAACCGGATGTTCGGTCCATACGCCTGGGCCTACTGGATCATGGTGAGCTGTAATGTGCTATCGCCGCAACTCCTCTGGTTCAAGAAAGTCAGAACCAACGTCACCCTGGTCTTTCTTCTTTCCCTTGCGATCAATGTGGGGATGTGGTTTGAGAGATTTGTCATTATCACCATCTCGCTCACGCGTGACTATCTGCCGGCCAGTTGGGATGGGTACGCGCCTTCCCTTGTCGAAATCGCCACGCTGATCGGAAGCTTTGGACTGTTTCTGACGCTGTTTTTGCTGTTCACAAGACTCCTTCCCATGATCGCAATCGGTGAAGTGAAAGGGGTCCTTTCCTACGGAAGAACGAAGGATCGTGATTCCGCGAGAGAGCCAAAAGGAGTCAGGGCGTTGCATGAGAAAGTACCGGGAGGTGTTGTATGAGCAGAAGACTCTTCGTGGCGTACTTTAAGGGCGAGCAGGACATCCTGGGAGCCACAAGAGCCGCGCGATCGGCGGGCCATGAGATTCTTGATGTGTACACACCGTACGCGGTGCATGGGCTTGACAAGGCGATGGGATTGAAGCCGTCGCGGCTCCCATGGGTATGCCTGGTCTTTGGCCTTCTCGGCGCCACGGCAAAGCTTTGGTTTCAGATTTGGACCTCGGCATTCAATTGGCCGGTCAACATCGGAGGAAAACCGCTGGCTTCGATCCCGGCCTTCGTTCCCGTGACGTTCGAGATCACCGTGCTGTTTGCCGGTCTCGGCACCGTTGGGGCGTTTCTTCTTGTCAGTCGGCTCCGCCCGGGCCGAAAACCCCCGGTGTCGTATGATCGCGCCACGAATGACCGCTTCGTTCTTGTTCTTGTAGAAGGGGACGCATCCTTTGACCTTCAGAAGACGATCGAGCTTTGCAAAGAGCATGGTTGCTTGAACGTGGAGGAACGGCTGGAGAATGAGTCATGAAGCAACGAACGTTGAACGGCGTGCTTCTGTTGGTGCTCGTTGCGCTGGTGGGACTGACTTGGGCGATGCAGAAAGATCCCGTTCAGCCCGGTTATCAATTTCTTCCAGAAATGGTTTACTCGGTTCCCTATGATGCCTATTCGGCAAATCCCATCGTTCGCGACGGGAAGACGTTGCAAGGTCCTGTCGAAGGCACGATTCCCCGTGGCATGATGCCTCTTCATTATGAAAAGACCGAGGCGGACGCGAAACGGGCGGGAGAGGAATTGAAGAATCCGTTCCGGAGGGATAGCAGTGCGCTTGTCGATCGAGGCGCCCGCCTGTACCGAACCTTCTGCCAACCCTGCCATGGCGAGAGCGGCAAGGGAGATGGAACCGTGACGAAGTACGGATTCCCTCCTCCCCCGCCTTTTACAGCGCCGAATCTTGTCGCCATGAAGGATGGGCAGATGTTCCACACGATCACGTATGGGAAGGGAAACATGCCGTCCCTCGCATCACAGATTCCAAGAGATGATCGATGGATGATCGTGCTGAAAGTAAGGTCCTTTCAGGAAAAACAGCCGGCACTTTCAGGGAAACAAACGCCATGAGGGACGCAACGCATCGGGTTCAGGATTTTCTTCTTCCAACGTTGGACGTGAAGGGCTCGATGGAGTTTTCCCGGAGGACACTGCTGGTTGTTGTTCTTCTGGGTGTTGCGGGAGCCGCCGTTGTTGCAACGGGTCTGGTCGTTGAGCCCCAACGCATTTGGCCGAATCTCCTCCTGGCCGGTTTCTACGTCACCGGCATTGGGTTGGCCGCGGGATTGCTTGTGGCCTTTTCCTCCATTTCCAACGCCGGCTGGCTCACGGCGATCCGTCGAGTGCCGGAAGCCATTGCCTCCAACGTGTACGTCGGCGGACTCTGGATGATTCTGCTCCTTGCCGGGATCCATTCGCTCTATGAGTGGTCGCATGTCGACGCCGTTGCCGCGGACGAACTTCTGCAGAAGAAGCAATTCTGGCTGAACGTGCCGTTCTTTTCCATCCGCACTATCGCCTATGGAGCGCTCTGGTCCCTCTGCACGTATCTTCTGGTTCGTACGTCGCGCCGCCAGGACGAAACCGGAGAAATCAGTCTGACGTTGCGAAACCGGTCCATTGCGGCGGTCTTCACGGTGGTCTTCACGCTGACGTTCTGGATCGCGAGCATGGACTGGATCATGTCGCTGGAGCCCCATTGGTACAGCACGATCTTCGGGGTCTATAATTTCAGCGGGACCTTCACCGCGGGCGTTGCGGCGGTGACGGTCGCGGTGATCGTGTTACGGCGACGGGGGTACCTCAAGGAATTCGTTCGAGACGATCACCTGCACGACCTGGGCAAGCTCCTCTTTGCCTTCAGCACGTTCTGGATGTACATCTGGTTCAGCCAATACCTTCTCATTTGGTACGCGAACATCCCTGAAGAGACAATCTATTTTATCAAGCGCGAAACGGCCGGATGGGGGACGTTTACGATTCTTGTTCTTCTCTTCAACTGGGTCATCCCCTTCATCGTTCTCATGCCCAGGTCTGCGAAGCGCAACGAAGGGATTCTTCTGCGCATCGGCATCGTCATTCTGGTCGGTCATTGGATTGACCTCTTCTGGATGATCCTGCCCACCTTCATGCCGGGCAGTCCCTCGTTCAGCATCTGGGAGATCGGGCCCGTGGCACTGGGAGCGGCACTTGCTTGCCTGGCGACAGCCGGATCCCTCACGCGCGCGCGTCTGATTCCTGTGAAGGATCCGATGCTGCAGGAAAGCCTGACATACCATTCCTGATTCTTGCTCGTTGGGTGAAACACCTCCATCTCCACCAGCGGCAGTCTGAATATTCTTCCTCATTGATGAATCAAAGGAGCCAATAATGCGTCCTCTGGTGCTGGCATGCTCTCTCAGTGCGTTCTTGGTTACCGCAATGTCTCAGGATCGTTCTCCCGCCATCACAGTATCAGGAAATGTTCGGGTGAGGACAGAGATCGATATGAGGGATTTTGATCAAAGCACACCTCCGAATACATTCACGCTTCTGCGCGCCCGTGTGGGGATGGAGGCCCGGCCGATGGAATCCGTCAGAATCTTCCTGCAGCTCCAGGATTCCCGCGTCTTTGGACAGGAGAGGGACCCCTCGGGATCCTTCAGTACATTGGCGCATACGCAAAACGTCGATCTGCACCAGGGTTATTTTGAACTTCAACATCTATTCGTCAATGCCTTGACAATGAAGGTCGGCCGACAGGAGATGTCTTATGGAAATGAGCGCATGATAGGAAGCGTCGGATGGAATAATGTCGGCCGGTCCTTCGACGGGCTGGTGTTGAAATACAGCGATTCCGACATTGCCATCGACGCGTTCGCGGCCACCCTTGCAGAAGTGCAATTGTACCCCCCGGCGGCGACACCAGCATCGGTACGCTCTCAGGAGGATCGCGGGGCGGATCTTGTGGGTCTCCACGCTTCCGCTTCAGGCTCGGGGCGAACGTACGAGGCCTACATCTTCCATCATCAGGATCGAAATCAATCCGTTCCGGGGAGCAGTGACGTTAAGAGGACGACGATCGGTGCACGGGTCGCCGGGGCGGAGCAAGCGGTTGACTATGACATCGAGGCTGCCTATCAGGCCGGCTGGATCCGTGGTCGCAGTCTCTCTGCCTACATGCTCGCAACACTCATGGGATACCGCGGTGGGGGAGGCGTCGTGCAACGCCTGGCCGTCGGGTGCGATGTCTTGTCTGGAACGTCTGCCGGCGTGACTGGCGAGCGCTCATTCGATCCGGTGTTCCACACGGGCCATAAGTTTTACGGATTCATGGATTACTTTGTCGCAATCCCCGCGCACACACAAGGAGCGGGATTGATCGACCTCTACGGTCGCCTGACGGCCGGCCTGAGCGAAAAGCTGAAGGCCGACATCTGGGTTCATCATTTCCTGACACACCGGGATTTCTCCGTTCATCCGCTGGTGGCACCCCAACGAGCTCTTGGGCAGGAGGTAGATTGTGTCGTACAATATCGGTATAATACGGCTGTCACCTTTGAGGTGGGCACTTCAGCATTCTTCCCAGGGGTCATTCTGCGCGAACGATTCGGAGGGGCCGCGGTGGGACTCTGGGGATATCTGACGGCCGCCGTTTCTTTTTGAGAATTACGGGAGATCGATTCAGGAGGACCCCATGGCCATTCCCAAACGCTTTCAGCAATTCACCGACCAATATCCCGCCGTCGCCAAGGCGTACGAACAACTGGGGGACGCCGTCCATGGTGCGGGTCCCTTGGACGAAAAAACACGTGCCTTGGTCAAACTAGCCATCTCCACCGGCGCACGGCTTGAAGGCGCGGTGCATGCTCATGCACGAAAAGCGCTCGCCGCGGGCGTCAAACCGGAAGAGCTCCGGCATGTGGTGATGCTCTCGCTCCCTACCATCGGCCTTCCCTCCATGATGGCCGCGCTAAGCTGGGTGGACGATATTTTGGAAGACAAGAAGAAGTAGCAACGCAGATTTGATCGCTGATTGTGGCAGATTTGCGCAGATTGTAAACCTATGAAATCTCTGATCCTGTCGGCCATCATAACGTTCTTGTGCGTTGTTCCTGGTGCACGGAGTCAGGAAGGGGAGGCTGTTGACAAGGCCGTCATGGCCGGGAACGTCAAAGCCGAGTTTCTCCATGCGTGGAACGCTTACAAGCAATACGCCTGGGGGTACGACGGCCTCCGTCCCCTGAGCAAGACAGGTTACAGCTGGTACGATGTTCCTCTCTACATCACGGCTCTGGATGCCTACGATACCATGATGCTCATGGGATTGCGCCAGGAAGCCGATTCCGTTCGCGGATTCATTCTGCAAAACCTCCGCTTTGATCACGATATTTTCATCAAGAATTTTGAAATCACGATCCGGCTTCTGGGCGGGCTTATTTCCAGTTATCAACTCAGCGGAGACAAAGGATTCCTCGACCTCGCGGAGGATCTCGGAACCCGCCTTCTCCCGATTTTCAAAAGCCCAACCGGGATCCCGTACGTGGATGTCAATTTAAGAACGGGCAAGACCAAGAACCCAAGAACGAATCCCGCTGAAGCGGGCACTCTCATCATCGAATTCGGAGCGCTGTCAAAACTGACCGGGAGGCCGGAATTCTATGCCGCGGCAAAGAGAGCCATCACCGAGGTATTCCGGAGACGCTCGTCGATCGGATTGGTAGGTACGTGGATGGATGCCAATACCGGCGAATGGCTTGATCCGGACAGCCATCTGAGCGCCTGCATCGACTCGTACTACGAGTACATGATCAAAGGCTGGTTGTTGTTCGGAGATGCGGACCTGAAGGCAATGTGGGACTCAAGCATTGTGGCGATCAAAGCCCATCTTGCGGACGAAACGCCGACGGGGCTCTGGTTCGGGCACGCGAACATGTTCACCGGTGAGCGGACGAAAACCTGGTTTGGGGCGCTGGATGCCTTCTTTCCCGGAACCCTGGTCCTCGCCGGTGAGGTTCCCCTTGCCGCCCGGCTCCAGGAATCCTGCTTCATCATGTGGAACCGGCATGGGATTGAACCGGAGAACTTTGATTACCACGCCATGGAAGCGGCCCGGCCCCGTTATTTCCTGAATCCCGAAATCATGGAATCCACCTATTACCTGTACCAAGCGACGCGCGATCCCCACTATCTGGTGATGGGCAAGGCGATTTTTGACAGCCTGAAGACGCATTGCAGGGTGGAGGCGGGGTACGCAGAGCTGAAGAGTGTCCTGACGAAGGAGAAATCGGATAGGATGGAGAGCTATTTCATGGCTGAGACGTTGAAGTATCTGTATCTCTTGTTTGCAGACGAGAATACGGTGGATCTTCGAACGACCGTGTTTAACACCGAGGCTCATCCGATCAGCAAGACATGGTGACATCGAAACTTTTCGGTCTGTTCTTACGTTAGAGGAGTAGATGCACCATACGAAGGATCGACCATGAAACGCATAGTGCTGCTCCTCTCACTTGGCATCATCGGGACGCTCGCGGTTTTGAAGACGATCAACCAGAAGAGAGAGCCTTTTCACGTTTTTACCGACAGCGACAAGAACTTCGGGGCTTTTCCTCCGGAGATTCCCTCACAGCAGTTTGATGACCTGTTCATTTAACCCACCTCCTCCATCGAGCAGACCCGCGAGGATCGTTGGATCGGTTGTTGGTAATCTGCAGGTGAAATCCTCGCATACGTACGCCGTAGGCCTCCCCCCCGCCGGTTGAACTGTTTTCAGGAATGGCACCAAGGGTTCCAAGAGTGGACGGCTTGCGCTGGTCGCGGCCAGGATCACTTTGTTGGGAAGGAACCTCTTGTCAACTTCCGCAAGCAGGTCTCTCATGCTTTCTTCCCCCGGCTCTCCCGCGAGGATGATCTGCATGGGTTTGGCAGACCCGAAATCATACGCCGCGAGGAAAAGCGGGACCGCGGCCGGCATCTTCTGGATTCGCCCGGCAAAGTAGTGCAGAGAAGCCCGGGCCCTTTCTTCATACTCTTTGTTTCCCGTAAGAGCCGCCAGTCGGTACAGATTCAGGATCGCAACGGAGTTTCCTGAAGGTTCGGCACTGTCGTAGAATTCCTTCGTGCGAACGAGAATGGTCGGATCGGTCCCGGCGGTGTCGAAGAAGCCTCCATGTTCTTCGTCGTACATCCGCTCGATCTGCTCCCGCGTGAGCTTGATGGCCTCCACGATCCACTGCGCCTCGAATGTCGCTTCGTAGAGATCGAGAAGACCCTGAACCAGGAACGCATAATCGTCGAGGTGGGCATCGTAGCGCGCCTCTCCATCCCTGTACCTTCGCACCAGACCCCCGCTTCCTCGCATCGAATTCAGAATGAACCTCGCGGAGCGTTCGGCGGCTCCGGCGTGTGCCGGGTTTCCCAATGCCCGCGAAGCCCGGGCAAAAGCGGAGATCATCAGCCCGTTCCACGAAACGAGGATCTTGTCGTCGAGGTGAGGGGCAGGACGTGAGCCCCGTGCGTCGAAGAGCTTTGAGCGGACGGATCGGCGAAGGGACCGGACCCGCTCGGCCGGAATGCCTGTTTCCCGAGCAACCTCATCCTCGGACCGGACAATGTGCAGAATGTTCAGTCCGGCAAATTCTCCGTGGGGATCCTCCCGAACGTTGCCCTGTTCGTGGATGTCAAAAATGAGCCCTGCAATCTTCAGCTCTTCTTCATTCAAAATGTCCCGCACTTCCTCCCATCGCCAGGTATAGTACGCCCCTTCCTTCTTTCTTCCTTCGTTGTCTCCCGCAAGTCCGCTTTCTGCATCCTGTGCAGAATACCAGCCTCCCTCTGCATGGCTCATCTCACGGAGGACATACTCGAGGACATCGATCGCCACGTCTGCATACAATGTTTCCCGTGTGATCTGGTAGGCCTCGAGAAAGGACACGACGAGTTGGGCCTGGTCGTACAACATTTTCTCAAAGTGCGGCACATGCCAGGCGGCGTCCGTTGCATAACGATGGAATCCGCCACCGACATGATCATAAATTCCGCCGAATGCCATGGCGCGAAGCGTCTCCAGGGACATCGCGAGGGATTTCTTGTTTCCCGTACGTTTGAAGTACCGGTGGAGAAAGGTGAAGACGGCGGGCCGTGGAAATTTCGGCGCATGGCCGAATCCGCTGTGGACGGGATCGTACGTCTCTGAAAATGCCGCAAAGGCCCGATCGAGGACTGATCCGGTGAGAGGGACCGGCGCATCGTCCGGCTTTGCAAGGTCGTTCAGATATTGGAAGATATTGGCCCCGGCATCAAGCACACGGTTCCTGTCATTCATCCAAACTTCGCGGATTCGGGCAAGGACCTCGCCGAATCCCGCCCGCCCGTACTGGCTGGTGGGCGGGATGTAGGTGGCTCCGAAGAATGGTTTTCGATCGGGAGTCAGGAACATCGACATCGGCCATCCGCCGCTTCCGGTCATCGCCGTGAGCGCCGACATGTAGATCCGATCGACGTCCGGACGCTCCTCGCGGTCGACCTTGATGCTGACAAAATGCGCGTTTAAGAGCGCGGCGAGGGAATCATTTTCGAAGACCTGTCGTTCCATCACATGACACCAGTAGCACGTGGAGTACCCGATGGACAGAAAGACGGGCTTGTCTTCCTTCCGCGCCTTCTCAAACGCCTCCTCTCCCCACGGGAACCACTCAACGGGGTTGAAGGCGTGCTGAAGGAGATAAGGGCTTTTTTCGTGGATAAGCCTGTTCGGCTTGCGGCGTTCCGGGTGGGTAGAGTACATGGATGCTCCTCATCATCAATGTACAGTACCAGGCAGCAAAGTCAAAAACAATCGGAGCACACTTCGGGGATGTCAGGGAGTCTTTCGTTTCTGAATCATCTCGATGGTTTCTTGAAGGACGGGAGCGGCCGCGGGGTGTTGATCAAGAGCGGCAGTGAGATGGGGCAGGGCTGTGTCATTGTAGGTGACCAACACCTGCTGTGCCACGCGAACGATGGCAACCGTAGGGTCTGAGAGGAGCGTAATGAGTACCGGGATATCCTTCTCCGTTGTCCGTGACCGTGCGGCGTTGACCGCGCGCGGGTCCGCACCGAAGGCCAGGTGCTCGGTCGAATACAGATTCTCCCGGATGAATGCACGCAGGGATTCGGTTCGTTGTGCCTGGGAGGGTACACAGGCCTGAAGGATGAGGATGAAAGAGAAGGCTTGAAGCCTGAAGAGCTTCCCTATCCGGGGAGGGCGGATAAGAAGGACCATAAGAAGTTGTCGGCGTTTATTGTCTTGGATGGCCCCCCTGGGGGCGTTTTCATGCCAAAACTAACAAAGGACGGGGGAAAAGTCAAGACAACTCGTCCCAGCGAAGAGCACCTTGGTCCCTCCGGAAATCGTTGACAAATTGACACGAAATCTTTACTCTAAGAACATGATTCAGAGCCATTTGACGCCGAAATGGCGACCCGTTCGTCCCCTCATGGTTTTCCTGTGCTTCTTCCTCTTTTCCTCTTCGGGGACATCCCAGGAGGCAGGAATCTCCGGCCGCGTTCTCGAGAGGGAGACTCGCCAGCCTCTGGAATACACGAACATCGTTCTCTTCAGCGCCGATGACAGCACCCAGGTTGCTGGAACGGTCACCGACGGCAAGGGTGAATTCGTACTGAAGAACCCATCCCCCGGACAATACTATCTGGATGTCCTCTTTCTCGGGTATGAGCGGCAAAGGTTTGAACTTGAAATCGGGCAAAACCCGGTTGCAATGGGGGACATTCTGCTCTCGCCGACAGCGGTTCTGCTGGGTGATGTTGTTGTCGAAGGAGAGCGGCCCTCGTTGACCTATGAAATCGACAAAAAGGTCATCGACGTCAGCCAACTCCCGTCAACGATATCGGGCAATGCCGCCGAGGTTCTCGAAAATGTTCCCTCGGTCCAAGTGGACATCGAAGGAAACGTTTCGCTTCGCGGAAGCGGCAACTTCACCGTGTTGATCGACGGCCGCCCGACCATCCTCGATGCCCAGGAGGTTCTCCAGCAGATCCCCGCCAGCGCCATCGGGCGCATAGAAATCATCACCAATCCCTCGGCCAAGTATGACCCTGAAGGAACGGCGGGGGTGATCAACATCATCATGGCTCGTCGGCGGGAACGAGGACTTTCCGGATTGCTGACAGGAAATGTCGGGTTGAGGGAAAAGTACGGGGGCGATGCACTGTTTGAATACCGTGTACCCGGCCTGAACATCATCGCCGGGGGCGACCATAATAACAGGATCTTCTTCGGAAGGGAGCGCGAAGAAAATTCGTATGCCTTTCAGAATTCGACAAACTTCACGCAGACCGTGGGCGATGCACGGTGGGGGAGATATTCCTGGAGCTTGCGCGGAGGGGCGGAGTACATGCCGTCGGAACTTGACCTGGTCAGGTTTGGTCTCCGCCATGGCCGGCGTTCATTCGAGCGAAGATCCACTCTGGATCACGAGGAGTGGTCCCTCGCCTCGCCTCAACGCATCGTGAACACCAACACGATACACCGTCACCGCGGCGGCCAGTTCACCTCGATCGATGTCGGCTATCTTCGCACCTTCGGCGGAGCGGGGCACGAGCTCAAGGCAGATCTGCAGTTCGGTTTTGACCGGTCGGATGAATACACGATCAGCGAGCTCTATGATGGTCCTGGAATTCTCGAGGGACGGAGGACAACGGAGGAAGGGCCCGAAACGGAGTTTGAGGGAAAGGTGGAATATGTTCTTCCGTTCGGTGAAAACAGACGATTCGAGGCCGGATACCAGGGAGAGTCTGAATCCTCCGGCGAGAAGACCGGTCTCCACGAATATGATTCCGTCTCGGGCGGATATCAATCGCTGACACAATTCGCCCACGACGTGAAGTACGTGACCAATGAGCACGCGGTCTATTCGCTCTATGCAGGTGAAATCGGGCCCCTGGGTTTCCAGGGCGGCCTGAGGGGCGAATATACCCAGCGCAAGATTCGGGTACAGAATACGGGGGAGGAGTTCGGTATCGACCGGTGGGATTTCTTTCCCACGGTCCATATCAGCTACAGCTTTGGAGGCGTGCATCAGATTCTCGCAAGCTACACGCGGAGGATCAACAGGCCGCGCGGCTGGGAATTGGAGCCGTTTGATACCTGGATGGACGCAAACAATGTCCGGCGCGGAAATCCCGGCCTGAGCCCGGAGTACATCGATTCCTATGAGATTGGAGCACAGACAGCTCTGGGGGGAGTGTCGCTGTCGGCCGAGCTGTACAGAACCGTCACGCATCACCGAATCGAAGACATCCGGAGCGTGTACTCGAGCAACGTGACGTTGCGCATGCCCGCCAATGTGGGCAGGGATTACTCTCTCGGGACAGAGATCCTCGTGAATTTCGATCTGATGAAGGGATGGAACGTGAATGTCATCGGAAATCTCTATCGGTTTGAGATCGATGGTGAAGTTCTGGGCGAATCGTTCTCGCGCTCGAGCACAAACTGGAGCACACGGCTGAATTCATCGCTGAAATGGGGAACGACACAGTTCCAGGTCAATACGCGCATTCAGAGCCCCACCGTCTCCTCGCAGGGGCGTCGCGAGGGCTTTGTTTCCCTTGATCTGGCCATTCGGCAGGAGCTTTTCAACAAACAACTTACGCTGATTGCCCAGGCCCGGGACATCTTCGGTACGGAACGGCGCGAATTTTCGTCGCGCGGAACAGGATTCTCCACGCATCAGCTGTTTGACCGCGAGTCTCCTGTGGTGATGCTGACCGTCCGCTACACCCTCGGGGGCTTCAAGGCCGAGGAACATGAAAGGTCCGGTGAAGAGGGAGGAGAGGGAGGGAGGGATGAGTTCTGAGGGCTTCCGGAGCAGTGCTCGGGGGCTTGTGTTGGTTTCACTCACGCTCGTTTCGTGCTCCGTCTTCTCCCCAGCCTTCCGCCTGGAACCCGTCCGTCTCGAGGTGGAGGAGAGGAGCAATGGATTTTTGGTGGGATTTCTGACGGAAGCGTCCGTGGTCCCGAAGGCCACGACGATCATCGCACCGCCGAACTGGTTGATCGTGACCATCCCGGATACTCTGCTGGATACGACATCGGTCGCAAGCTTCAGGTCACCCCTCGTGGATTCCACGGAAGTGCACCGATTTGAGACAGTCACGCAGTACTCTCTTCGATTCCGGAAGAAGATTACTTCTTCCGAGATCCTGAACACAGGAGCGTCGCGCGGCCTGGTGATTTCCGTCTTCTTCTGATCCTCCGCCACGAATTGTTTTTCGGCTGATTCTTTTCTACCTTGAGGCATTCCCGGAGCGGACTTTCCGAATGCCAACCATCCTGATCGTTGATGATGACAAAGCTCTCCGCATGGTCATTGTGGCCGCGCTGAAACAAAAAGGATACAAGACCGTCGAAGCGGAAGACGGTCTCCAGGGCCTTGAGAAAGCCCGCTCCCACCAGCCCGATCTTATCATCAGCGACGTGTTCATGGACAACATGAACGGCTTTGTGATGGTCGAATCGCTCAAGGCCGACGAGTTGACCTCATGGATCCCCGTCATCATGATGACCAGCGCTGCCCAGGCTTCCGGGGCGTGGGAGACTTCCCTCGCGGAAGACTACATTGACAAGGGTTTTTCCATGCCGGAACTGCTTGCAAAGGTTTCCAGGATTCTCTCGTAATTCCCTGTTCCCTTCCCGAAGGGGGTCTTATGGACGGGAAAGCCACCATACTGATCATTGATGACGAAGAAGCCCTTCGGTTTGCGGCCCGCGCAACCCTGGAAGAGAACGGCTTCAATGTACTCGAAGCCGGCGACGGAGAGGAAGGCCTGGGGGCTTCTCTCAATGCACGGCCGGATCTGATCCTGTGCGATATCGAAATGCCGAAGAAGGACGGTTATGAAGTGCTGAAGATGTTCCGGGCTGATCCTTCGACTGCCACGGTTCCCTTTGTGTTTCTCACCGGCAGGTCGGAGAAGGAGGATATGAGGAAAGGAATGGACCTGGGGGCCGATGATTTCCTCACCAAGCCCTTTACGGCCGATGAGTTGATCCTCACCGTGCAGAGCAGGCTCCGCCGGGTTGCACGGGTGCAAGAGGACACCCGTAGAAAACTCGACGAACTGCGGGTGAACATCAGCAGTTCCGTACCACATGAACTGAGAACCCCCCTGTCGGGCATTCTTGGATTTGGAACGATCCTCACCGAGCAGGCCGGTTCCCTGGGGGCGGAGGAGCTGAAGGATATCGCGGAGCATATCCTGGGCTCTGCAAGGCGTCTCCAGAATACCCTTGAAAAATTCTGGCGTTACACGGAGCTGGTTCTCCTGTCTCGCGGCTCCGGACAGCCTCCTTCTGCAAATCTTCCCGCCGCACATCTGCTCATTCGATCCACCGCACGGCAGAAAGCCCAATCCCTGCAGAGGGAGGCGGATCTGCACCTTGCTCTCGACGAAGAAGTCACGCTCGCTGTCGATGAGAAGCATTTTTCGATTGTTCTCGACGAGCTCCTGGACAATGCGTTCAAGTTTTCGACAGCCGGGACGAAGGTATCGGTGGAATACGGAAAGGTCAATGAGCGATGCGCCCGTTTTCTTGTCCGTGACGGCGGGCGGGGACTGAGCGAAGAGGAGATCGAAAACGTCGGTGGATTCATGCAATTCGGGAGGGGTCGGCATGAACAGCAGGGACTCGGCCTTGGGCTCTCTATGGTGCAGGAGATCGCGCATCTGTACGGCGGGACGGTCCGTCTGTCCAGTGAGCCCGGGAAAGGAACCGCCGTTGAGGTCAATCTTCCCACTCACTCCTGACCTGCAGGAACGCTTGATCCCGACCGGCTGTTATAGAAGAAGAGTCACTCTTGACACTCTCAGCGGCAGCCGATCCCCCCTCGGTATGCAGCCCTCCGTGTATCCCCCATGCGCGGTGGACTGCCGCCGCTGAGGTTTTCCCCAAAAAAAGCCCGCTCTTCAGCGGGCTTTGTCGCTTTCAACGATTCCTTTTTCCCTGATTCATCGTGTTGGCTTCTCCATGAAACGGGCAAACACAAGGTGCTCATAAGTGCGTTTGACCCGCTCGGTCTCAGTGAACTGTGCGGTCATCTTGATCGCATAATCGCCGCGTGACGAGGCAAGATCATGAAGAGCCAGGCCGGCCGCGATCCTGGACGTGATATCGAACTCCTCGCCCTTCACAATGCGCATCAGCGGAATGATACAGCGGGTGAAGGAATACTCCGGGGCGGCCTGCCTGACCTGTCTGAGCGTGAGCGCGGCGGTCGCACGGACACCGGGAAGCTCCGAGGCAAGACAGAGCAGGAGGTTGTTCTCGATTCTGGAAAGCTGGTCGGAGGTGAATCGTGAGGTGGCGTTGTCAGGTGAAGTGCCGGCGAATGCCGATCCGGAGAGCACCAGACTTGCCGCCACAAGAATGAGGAAGAGTGCCGTGGGTTTCATGGCTGTCTCCTTGAGTTGTGGTGAGGATGTTGGACAAGCCTTTCGCCTCCGCGATACGGCACTTCGGTTTCAAATGTTGCACCGCCAAGGCGAGAATGTTTGAATTCAGGATTCGTTCCCGGTTTCGATTTCGGTCGGAAGCTACTGCGTGGAAGGAAGAGCGGCGGCGTGGGCGCGAATGATCTGCAGTGTCGATGTGTCGGATGCAAAGACCGAGTGCAATCCCTGTAGCTCCTGAGGCGGATCGCCCGTGAACGGATCACCTGCCCGCCACATTCCGTCTGCATTCGTTCCGGATCCTTCACCTCCCCAGGCCCAGAAGTTCGTGCCGGCGACGTGTGCGCCTGCCAGCGCCGAATCCAGCACGAGGGAATACAGATGCCGGAAGTAACGGTCGCGCACCGTCGTGGGACTCTCCTCCAAGATCGACCTCTTGTCACGAATCATTCCGAATTCATCAATCACAAGGGGCTTTCCGAGAGCGCGGGCCATGGCGAGATGACGATACACATAGGCCGTTGTGAGGCTTTCCGCGACCGCCAGCGTGTTTTCTGATTCGTCGGGATCGTACCACCGCCACACTGAAGGCCAGATGTGCGCCGTCAGGTAGTCGATGTCGGGAGGGGAGTGCGCTTCGAGGTAGAACGCGTCGGAGCTCCAGGTACCGATCGTTCCTTCACTGCCGGTACTGACAAGGTGGTTTGGGTCGAGGGACTTGATGAGGATGGCCGTTTCATCGATCCAGCGATAGAAGAAGGGGAGAAGATGGAACCCCGCGGTGTCCGCGCTGCCGGGTCGCGGCTCATTGCCCAATTGCCAGGCCATGATGGTGGGATCGTCCCTGTAGAGCCGTCCCGTGACAGTGTTCCGCCGGGTCACGAGCGCCCGGACGGTTGATCGATAAAGCTCCACTGCGCTCGCGTTCGCGTACATCGAAGCGGCGTAGTCCATGTACTCAGCCCAGGTATGTCCGGTGACCTCGGGATCGATGAGCGGTCCGCCGCTCCACACGTTATACTGGGTAAATCCTCCCGACCACTCCCAGTAGTTCCCCAGATACAAGACCGCATGCATGTCACGCTTCGCCATTTCAGCCAAAAGATAATCCAGGCCAAGGAGGAGCGTATCATTGTACGTGCCGGGAGACAATTGAACGGCAGGCCTGACCGAGCGGCGAATCGCGGAGTGTTCGGACGCGGCGAGGATGCGGAGGTTCGAAACCCCCAGGTCGTTGAGGCGATCGAGTTCCCGAATCAACCGGTCGCGGTTCCCGGTCGATCCGGGAGTACCAAGATACATCCCGTACCACATATTGGCGCCGCAAAAAACGTAAGGCTCCCCCCGGTGGATCAACCGATGATCCCTGACCGTGATGAAGTCCTCACGGAGGCCGAACAATTCCGGAAGGGAACAGGAGCCGATGGCGAGAAGGCACGCAGAGCCTGCCACCGCCAGCCGCAAGACCGGCATGGTGTCTGCTCCTACCGGTTCAATCCTCCTCTGCGCTGAGGCTCCCTCTGCTCCGGCCAGGGTCTGGGCTTGCCGGTTCGCTCATCAACCGGCATGTCCCGTTTCGTCCGGGGAACGCTCTCGGGATCCTCGGAGGCAAGGTAGGCGAGGCACGCCGCCAAAACGACATTGTTCTTCATGTCGTCAAAGTTGATCTTGTCGTAGGTATCCCTGTTTGTGTGCCAGGTGTAGAGGAAGTAATCATACCGGTGGGAGCCAAGATTGAATGCCGGTACTCCGGCCGCAACAAATGAGGCATGATCCGTGCCGCCCCCGCCGGGCATGCCCGGCACGGACAGCGTGATGTGCTCCGTGACTTCCGGCGGAATCCTCGACATCCATCGGGCAAGGTATTCTCCTCCCTGAAGAAAGCCCGACGCCGAAATGCCGACGACGCGTCCTGTGCCGTTGTCCTGATTGAAGAGGGCCTGGATTCCATTCACAATGTCCGGATGGTCCTTCACAAATGCCCTGGATCCGTTCAATCCTTGTTCTTCGCTTCCCCAGTGGCCCACAAGGATCGTCCGCTTTGGATTTGGATAATATTTCTTGAGAATGCGCATTGCCTCCATCATAAGGACAGAACCGGTGCCGTTATCGGTGGCTCCTGACGCCGCATCCCATGAATCAAAATGGGCGGAGAGGATGACGTACTCGTTCGGCTTCTCCGTTCCCTCGATTCTTCCGATCGTGTTGTAGGTCGGTACCTCGCCGAGAAATCTCGACTCGGCGACGATCCTCACAACCGGTGTCCGGCCGTTGACAATCAAACGGTAAAGCAGGCCGTAGTCTTCGACGCTCAGGTCCACGACGGGAACCTTTTCCGCTTTGGTACCGAATACCTTGTTGACACCCCAGCCGCGCGACCAACGGGAGGTGATCACGCCAACAGCCCCTGCTTGTTCGAGGATATTCGCCAGCGTATCAGCCCTGTAGCCGCTGGCGCGTATGCGTCGCTCCCATGCATCCCTCGTCTGGTCGCGTTTTGCCTTCAGGCTGTCAAACGACCAGGAGAGAGCGTATTCCTCCCACTCGCGATCAGGCCTTCCGGTCGGCTCCGGAGCGGAGATCATCACAAATTTCCCTCTGACCGATGGAAGGGCCTTGAGGAAGGAGATGGAATCCGGCGCCTCGGGCAGGAGCATGACCCCTGCCGTTGTTCCGCCCTTCTTTGACGGCGGACTCCAGGCAAGCATCGTCCCTTCAAGCGTCCGCACACGGGGCTCCAGCAGATCAATGTGCGTGACACCGCGCTCCCAGCCCTTCCACACGCCCCATTGCTCGTTCTGTGCCCCGATGTTCCAGGCCTTGTATTTTCCGACCGCCCAATCATGTGCCCGTTTCATCTGGGGCGTGCCCACTAGGCGGGGGCCGATGACATCGAGGAGCTCGTGTGCCAGGATCTCCAGCTTCGATGAATCCATGGCCTCGGTCCAGATGTTTCTGATGACGGGGTCGCTTGTCGGAAACGTTGCGACGCCGGGCCGAACAGGTTCCTGAAAACGCTGGGCCGAAACCAGTGTGGGCAAAAAGACAAACAGGAAGAGCGTGAGCGTGCGTTTCATGGTTCCTCCGATCTTGACAGATTCTGGTGCGCGTTGGATCAGCATTATAGAAGAAAATCCCTGAGACGGCAAGGGAAAATCCGATCCTCTGCAACCTTTTTGGGAAACCTGCGTCATAGAGTGGGGAATACGTCCCGCTACAAGGAACCCCTTGATGCGCCTCTTATCGCTCCCCCTTCTCCTTCTTCTTGTTTTGCAGGTCGGCGCGCAGGAAAGAACGCTCGTTCTCAGAAGCGTCCCGGATCCGCCGGTCGTCGATGGAACCGTCGATTCCATTTGGTCGGAAGCGGACTCAGCAACAGGTTTCTTCCAAACCCAGCCGTATTACGGCCAGCCTCCAAGCCGCAACACCGTGGCAAAAGTGCTGACCACCGCAGATGCCCTCTATTGCCTGATCATCTGTTATGATGATCACGAAAACATTCAAAAAACAACCGGCAAACTCGACGACTACGCGGGGGATGTCGTTTCGATCATGCTGGACACGTTTGGCGACAACAAGACCGCCTACAAGTTCGCGGTGACAGCCTCCGGCGTCAAGGCGGATTCGCGTCTTCTCGATGACGCAAGGAACCGCGACTACGGATGGGACGGTGTGTGGTTTGCGGAGAGCAAGATCCATGACTGGGGATTTGTGGTGGAGATGGAGATTCCGTACCGCTCGATCCAGTACGACGAAACCTTGAACGCCTGGGGGCTGGATTTTGATCGATGGATTCCGCATTTGACAGAGGACCTGTACTGGTGTCGATATGAGCAGAACGAAGGCCAGCGCGTATCGAAATTCGGAAGGCTTGTGTTCGAGAACTTTCGCCCCACGATCAAGGGAGAGAATCTTGAGATCTATCCCGTTGGGTTCACGTCGGCGAACTATCTCGACAGCAAGAAGTACAGGGTACAGGGTGACCTCGGGCTTGATGTGTTCTTCAATCCCTCACCCAAACTCACCTTTCAGCTCACGGCGAATCCCGATTTTGCCCAGATCGAAGCCGATCCGTTTTCGTTCAATATCTCACGGTATGAGACGTACTACGATGAGCGGCGTCCGTTCTTCACGCAGGGAAACGAGATCTTCATGCCTTCCGGCAGGGAACGGAATTCAGGCTTCTACCGGCCGCTGGAGTTGCTCTACACGCGCCGGATCGGCAAGAAGCTTCCGGACGGCTCCGAAGTCCCGCTCATCCTTGGGACGAAGGCTTTTGGGAGGGTGGGGGATTGGGAGTACGGCGGATTTCTTTCCATGACGGGATCAACCGATTTCTCGGCAGGCGGGATTGCTCAGAACGAGCCTCAGTCCTATTTCGCCTCGGCTCGCATCAAGAGGCACATTCTGGACAACTCAACGATCGGCATTCTCTACGTCGGAAAATTTACCCAGGGCAACACATACGGCGTGATCGACATCGACGGAGCGTTTCGAGCATCGGGTTGGCAGTTATCGTATCAGGTTGCCCGATCGATCAGGAACAGCGACGGAGATTTCGGAGCGTCGGCGGGTTTTGTCATGTTTGGAGAAAAATGGATCACGCTGGCCAGAACAAGGATCATAGGGGAAAAGTTCGATATTGACCAGGTGGGATTTGTGCCCTGGCGGGGAACGGCGGAGGTCACTGCGGTTACGGGACCAAGGTGGTATTTTGAGGACGGGTATGTCAGTTCGATCCTGCTCTATTCCGGGGGGATTCTCTATAATGAGAAGGTTGACGGCTACACCGATCATTCCGCCATTCTGGGCTACAACATGCAGTTCAGGACAAATTGGGGATTTGAGATCAACACCAGTCTCGGGCAATCCAGAGATCTCGGCGTGAAATATCGTTCGTACGAGATCACGTTTTCGAGTTGGTTCAACCCCTCACCCGACTTCAACGGCAACCTGTGGGGAGGATATTCGCGGACGTACAATTTTCGGAGGAATTACCTCGCATACTATGCCTGGTTGGGGGGGAGTACCGGCTTCCAGGTTCTGAAGACGCTTCAGGCGGGCACGTCCCTGAGCAGCAACATGGAATTCAAGCCGGACAGGTCTGTGGAAGACGTCGTGTTGAACGGACGTCCCTTTGTTTCGTTGACCCCCGTCAACAATCTCAATATTCGGCTGTATGTTGACCTTCTGTACTTCAAATCCACCGATCATCTTGAACAAACCATCTTCGGGCTCCTGTTCTCGTACAATTTCCTTCCGAAGAGTTGGATCTATCTGGCGATCAACGAGTTTCGCGACCGCAGGGCGGAGTATGATCCGGGAGGGATGGTTTTGCCCAACCGTTTGCACGTAACGGACAGGGCAGCGGTGTTGAAAATGAAATATTTGTACTATTTTTAGTACAATCCCTCCAACGCTTAACCGAACCATGAACCGTGAACTATGATCCATAAACCTTAAACCCTTCTTCCGGGGGATCTGTTACCTCTTCTCGTTTATATATTATGGGGGGCCATGTCCAGAATATCCAACCGCCAGTTAGTGGAGGAACTGAAGTCCGGCCACTACAAGGGGGCGCACAACCTCGTTCAGGCATATCAAAGGACACTGATCGCCGAGTGCATCCGTTCGTTTTCTCTTGATCCGATGGACGCTGAAGAGATTGCGAACGATGTGCTTGTGTCCGTTATCCAGAAGATCTATCAATTTCAATTCAAGAGATCAGACAGCGACTTTCACTTTTGGGTAATGGCAATTCTCCGCAACAGGGTGAGGGATTTCGTCCGAAGAGGGATGAGGGCGGGCTGCGATGGTGCAGAGACATTTCCGCAGGGACCGTTTGCGGAGAATGGGGCGAGCATTCAGGCGGCAATCCGATTCTTTGAGCGGTCATTGCAGGAGGATGAACTGACAAGACCGGATCTCTCCGCTGTCGTAGACGCTCTGGAGGCCTTGAAACCCTGGGAACGTGTCCTCCTGCAGTGCCGCGCCCTGGGAATGCCCTACGGTGACATCGCAGGGTACACCGGAAAGACGTGCAATCAACTGAAGGTGTATCATGCACGCGTGAAGTCGAAATTCAAGCGGTTGCTTTCAGAACGTCTTCCTGAAACAGCACCTGAAGCAAAAGACACTCCCCTTCATCAATATTAATCTCATGTTGGAGGTTCGCCATGGCGTCATCAAATAACAATTCACTCTTTTCCACGATGGTTCGGTCCGGCCGGACGACCTATTTTGTGGATGTCAGGGAAGCGAAGAACGGAAACAAATTCCTGGCAATCTCCGAAAGCCGGCTTGATTCCGAGAATAAGAAACAGCGGGCGACGGTGCGCGTGTTTGGAGAAAGCGTTCACGAGCTTCGAAAGGCCATTGACGAGGCAAGTGCAACGCTCGGGTGATGTCCAACGCATCGTTGCCGTAAACCGCTGAAACGCCAGTCGGCGTCCCGATTTCACAATCTCGGGAGTTCGGCGGGCCCCGAAGGAATTCTCTGCGGGCCAGGCCCGCCTGGGTCCCGATGGACAACATCAGGACTTCGGCGGGCCCCGAAGGGATTCTTTCGGGACAGGCAGGCGGCCTTAGTCCCCGGGCCGCCTGCACCGCGTCAGAAGTAGGCCTCAATACGGCAATACAGGCTCGATGGGTAATACCAGTATTCATCGAACTCACCGCCGTGAAACATCTGACCGCCCACCGCAAGCGACAAATCCTCGGTTACCGCATACGTCAGCACTCCTCCCGTATACCCGCTTCCGTCTGTCAGGCTGACCGTGTATCCCGCCGTGGCAGAGACCAGCGGATGGATCAGAAAGCTTGCCTGAAGAGCCAGGAATTGTCGGCCGAGATTGAGAATGTCGCCCTGAATCAACGCACCGGGGTCATACCCGCTCTTCTTCGCCGATCCTGCTCCGTTGTAATGATACTCCACCAACCCATACAGGTCCGGCGTGAACTGATTATCAAAACCGATGATGAACTTTGAGAAGGCACGTCTTTTTCCTCCCCCGGAAACCAGGATCTCGCCGCGAAATCCCGCATCCAGGATGTTTCCCGCCCAGTCGAGCCCTGCCACCGGACTGTCATCAAACGCCCCGCCCATCACCGAAAAATCATACTCCCCCACGTTTGTTCGTGCTCGTATTCCATAGTTTGCTCCCTCGAAGTTTCTGTGCGGATTGACGACAACGGTGACGTCGGTGAAACTCCCGAGGATCAGCCTGACGGAGGCGGCATCGACCCCGTCTTTTTCCACTTTTGCAAACGAAGTGGGATTAATGGGGTTGAAGAGATCCGTCGGATTCCAGATTCTTCCCGTCCCCCACGAGATCCTTTGTCGGCCGATGGACACATCCACGATGTCCGTTGTCTGCCGGATGTAAAGCCTGTCAATGAAATGCAAAACGTTCCATCGGCTTCCTCTCACGACGTCCCAGTGCAAATCGATCACTTGCCCCCGGATTCCGGAGGCGGACGGCGGAAAGAGCAGAGGAGACGACGAATAAGTCGCGTTCCATTCGTACTCCAGGGTGACGAAAGCATCAGGCCACAGGCTGAGAGACGGTCGAAGCCTGACGCGTGTAACGTCCACGAACTGGGTCGCCGAAACGCCAAGAAGTCCCGCCAGGAGGGAGTTCGTTCGCTGAACAATGGGAAAATTCACCACATACCCTGACCAGCGGAGGGCCGGTTGGGACGGTGACGCTGTGAATACAACAGCAGTCAGGAAGAGGGCGCAAACTGGAAGCTTCATCCCCGTGAGGAATCGATTCTCCCGTCCCGAAGGTGGAGCAAACGCTTTCCTCTGCCGATGACCTGAGGATCGTGAGACGAGAAGATGAAGGTGATGTGCTTTTCCGAATTCATTCGCTCCATGAGATCGAGGAGGGCGTTCCCCGTAGCCGTATCAATGTTGGCCGTGGGTTCGTCAGCCAGCACCACCGCCGGATCGGTGACGATCGCCCGGGCAATGGCGACGCGCTGTTGCTGTCCTCCGCTCATTTGATTCGGCCGCTTGTGAGCCAGCTCCGCAATGCCAAGTTCCTCCATGACCGCCTGGGCCCGGGCATGTCTCTCGGCCTTTTCCATTCCCCTGAGCATCATGGTAAACTCTATGTTTTCGAGGGCGGTGAGGACGGGAATAAGATTGTACGCCTGAAAGATGAATCCCATCCTCTGCAGCCGCAGGTATGCAAGCTCTGATTTGCTCTTTGAGGAAAGATCTGCTCCCTCGAAGAAAACGTGCCCTGCGCTCGGAGTGTCGAGGGCGCCGAGAAGGTTGAGCAAAGTTGTCTTACCTGATCCCGAAGGACCGGCGATGACGAGAAAATCTTCTGCAAAGACATCCAGATCGATTCCCCGTACCGCGTGAACGGGAACTCCGTTGTCTTCGTACGTCTTCTCCAGCCCTCTTGCCTGGAGGATCGGATTGGTCATGATGATTCGATGTTGGAAGTTATTGTCGTCTGATGCAGAAATCGTCAGCCATCCATCTCACACATATCGGATGGCATGGACAGGCTCAAGGCGCATGGCCCGCACGGCCGGATAGACAGCGCCGGCCACCGCCATCAGGGGAATGATAATCAAAGCGTTCGTGATCACACCGGCGGTGAGGACCGGATAAATGATGGCGCCCACGCCGAAGGAGCGAAGGCTTCCCGAGAACGCGCTCAGATCAAGCCCGGACGTGGACAGGGGCAGATACACGAGATACCCCACCAGGAACCCCACAACGGTTCCGAGCATCCCAAGAAAAAGCGCCTCGGTCAAAACCATGATCAGGATCCGCCCGTTTTTCATGCCGACCGCCTTCAGCACGCCAAACTCCTTGATTCGCTCAAAAACAGACATCAGCATGGTGTTGATGATGCCGAAGATCAGCGCAATCCCGACGATCACATAAAAGATAACCATGGATTGGTCGTACAGTTCGATCTGAAGTACGAGAAAGGGAAGCAGGTCCATGTACGGGAGGACTTCATACTCCTCCCCAAGCCGGCCGCGAAGTCTTTCCGCGATCTCCGTCAGGCGATCGGGATCGGTGACCAGCATCGCGAACTCCGATACTTCGGAACCGAGGGCAAGCATGGTCTGCGCGGAAGATCGCGGAACGTAGATGCTTGTTTTGTCGAACTCCGAACTGAAGGTCTCGAACAGTCCGGCGACGCGGAAGAGTTCGGATCCCATCGTGCCGTCCTTCGCGGATGCCATTGCCACCACCCGGTCGCCCAGTCCGACTTCAAGCTTTTCAGCCAGGGCCTTTCCCAGTACGATCTCGCGGGGGGCTCCGGTCAGGTACGATCCCTCGACAATGTACGAACGGATCGTCGTGAGGGATCGCTCGCGTTCAGGATCGATGCCCACGATGGAAACCCCCGAGGAATTCGTTGCACTGCTCAGCAATCCGAACGTCACTACGCGGCGACTGTATTGAACAATATCCGGGTCCGATCGCAGGACGTTCTCGATTTGTTCCGAATCGGCAATGGTGCTCTGGATAACCGGATTCTTGTGAAACCCCGCCCGATGGATCTGCATGTGGGTCACATGGGATCCGACCTGGTTGTTCAGCATCTGAAAAACCATGCCTCGGGAGAGGGTGTCAAGGATCACCGTCGCCACCACTCCGATCGCAACGGAGGTCAGGACGATGACCGACCGCCGCGTGTTTCGCCAGAGGTTTCGCCAGGCAAGGCTGAGGAGGATCATGTGTACCGGATCCCCTTCAGCGGTTCAAGCCGGAGAATCTTTGTGAGAGGATACAAGCTGGCGAGGAGCGATACCCCGAGAATGGCGAGCGTGTTGTTCACAAACGAGCTGAGGAGAATGATTGATTCGATTCGCGGGAGAAACCCGTACTCCGCATACATCTGTTCAAACTCGCTGCCGAACGAGATCGGATTCGCCGCGAGATAGGAATTAATGCCGTACGCAAGGGCGTTCCCTGCAGTCGTGCCGATGGCGACAATGAAGGCGATCTCCAGCACGACCAGACCGACCAGGGTCCTCGTCTGCATGCCCACAGACAGCACAATGCCGAATTCCCGGAATCTCTCCGTGACCGACATCAGGACGGTGTTTGTGATGCCGAAGGCGACCACGAGGATGAGGATCGCCAGCATGAGCATGCCGCTCACGTTGTCCAGCTCAATTCCCTCCCTCAGATCGGGCATGACCTCGCCCCAACTCAGCACGGCGAGGCCAAACGGATCAAGGCGGGCGGCAAGGGATTCCCGGACCTGATCGATCCGGCGAAGATTCTCCAGGCGTACGACGATCATCGTTGCCCGTCCCTCCATCAGAAGCAGTTCCTGCGCTGTGGCGAGAGGCATGAGCACGGCGCTCCTGTCAAGATCGAGGATGCCCGTCTTCATCGCTCCGACGATCCTGAACTTCAGGTTTCCCAGAGAGCCGTCGTACCCCTGAGCCAAAACGACAAGGTCGTCGCCCAGGGCACAGCCCAGATTCTCCAGAAGAGTGTGACCAACAACCACATCGTACGGATTCTTCTCTGAAAGAAAGAATCCGGCGGAAACTTTGTCCGGAAGCGTGGATACAGATCGCTCTGCAGAAGGATCGACCCCGAAGAGGATTGCCCCCTGGGAATTGTCCCGGAAACTTACGAGGCCGTCGCCCACGATCCTGGGAGCAGAAGCGAGGACCTCATCCTCTTCCGCCAAAGCGTCCTGCAGCTCGGGCCCCAGGCGAAAGCTCTTCCTCAGCGAAGGGCTCTCCTGGTATCCCGGGGCTTGAAGCTGAATGTAGCCGGTGAACAACTCGACGACGTGGCGAATGTTGACTTCATAGGTGCCAAGCTGAATCCCTCTCATGACGATGGAAAGCATAACGGCGAAGGTCACTGCGAGAATGGTGATGATCGATCGCCGCTTGTTCCTCCAGACATTCCTCCAGGCGAGCGTCAGCAACAGTCTCATTGCCGGCGCCCCCTTTCGAGCTCACGAAAGGAAAACATGCGGTCGCTGATGTTCACGTCGAAATCGAGGCTCAGATATTCCAGCTCGGTGTATTCTCCTTCCTCCAGGTTATCGAGCATCCGCCACTTCCCTGGGAGGACACGGCCTCCAAACCGGCGAAAATCGGAATAGAGCATGGTGCGCACCAGGGTCCCCTTCTCATCAAAATACTCGGTCCGTGCCGGCAGATAGTCGGATTTGCGCACCCAGTGGCGAATGCGGCCCCACACCACTGGTGCCGTGGGCCGGGGACTCAGATCGATGATCCAGGTGGGTGCCCCTCCGACGGTGTCCTCACCGGCGATCTCCATTGTATAATCGTCTGCCATGCTCGATTCGCGAACGAGGTCGTCGTTCGTGAAATCAGACCCGTTCCAGGATTGCATCATCATGGAGGGCGGGACCTTGATCGTGGTTTCCGTGTTCCGAAGATACATCCAGAGCTCATTCCCCACCTTGAGGGTCTTGTTCCCCGCCTCCCGCGGGGGAGACTTGATCTCAATGAGCGCCTTGTCCGTCCCCTTCCACCAGCTGTCCATGATGATGGTCCGGGAGTACTCCGGAGTGACCACGGTCATGCGAAAGCTGCCACGCGAGCTTTCTCCGCGTACGAGATCTTCGGATCTTTTGACAATCTCGTACGCCGACTGGGCGTTCAGAAGGGAAAACGAAAAAAGAAGGAGGGGGATAGAACGTCGTTTCATCGTGACCCGAGGTAATGCCTTCCTCAAGAAGAAGGTATTTTCCAAGAATTGCAAACCAACCCGAAAGAAACAGCCTGGTCCGCCACATTCCGGGTAGGGGACGAGCCCTTTCACATGCTCCGTTTCATGGTCACCTTTTGATTCTTTCCTTTTGGGACAAGGTTTGCTACATTGTTACCCTGGCGCATGAAAAAGATACTGATCATCGAAGATGAAGCCCCCTTCAGGGAGGCTGTGGCGTTTGCGCTTGAGGCAGAGGGATATAAAGTGCTTCAGGCCGAGAACGGTGCTGAAGGCATCGAGTTGGCCAGAACGCATATTCCTGATCTGATCCTGTCAGACGTGATGATGGACAGCGTGGATGGCTACGAGGCAGTGGTCAGCCTGCGGCAGAACCCAAAAACAACGGGGATTCCAATCATTCTGATGACCGGCAAGGTTGATAATACCGGGCTGGTCAAGGCGATTGAGCTTGGAGCGGACGATTATCTCTCCAAACCCTTCACCATGAGCGAGCTTCTCGAAGCTATCAGCATACGGTTCAGGAAGCAGGAGGAGCTTCTCATCCAACGCCGGGAGAAGATGACGGATCCGCGATCGTACCTGACCATTGGCATTCCGACCGACCTTCGCACGCCTGTGGCCGGGATTCTGGGATTCTCCAAGGCTATCGCCCGCGAATACGTTGAGCTGAAACAAAGCGAGATCATTGAGCTCGGCCGGGCTATCCAGAAGGCCGCACGCAATGTCCTGAGGGTCGCAGAGAATTTTTCCGTTCTTGCACAAATTGAGATCATCGCAGGCGATGAAGAGAAGCTGAAGGGATTGCGCCGATTCACGACGCCCTCCGCAAAAGCGGTCATCGAACCTGTGGCTCAGGATGTGGCACATCAGTTTGATCGTGATGACGACCTTGTGATGATCATGGCGGATACACCCGCCGGATGTTCACCGGAGTACCTTGCCAAAATGGCAAGGGAGCTGATCGACAACGCCATGCACTATTCGCCCAAAGGCCAGAAAGTCCAGGTCTCGGCACTCCCATCCGACGGTGCTTTCTCCCTGATCGTCACGGACTTCGGCCGCGGAATGAATCCCCAGCAAATCGCTGATGTGCAGAATCTCTCGAACCTCTATGCCCGCCTGAACGAGGATCGTTATTTTGGCTGGGGTCTGACTGTAGTAAAGCGCCTCGCTGAACTTCACAATGGCTCTCTCGTGCTTGCCAGCGCCGGTGCCGCCGGCATGATGGCCAAGGTTGTTTTGCCCGCGCCGCCCGGCTCGTAAAAAAATCCCCGGCTTCCCTCTGAGGGCAGCCGGGGAATGAAGACGGACGACGTCCCGTTATTGATCGTTCTTCTGCCGGCGATAATTCTCGTACTGCACGCTCTTCTTCGCCTTCCGCGCGTCGATCTCCTCATCCTTCAGCGTGCGGCGGAATCCTTCCAGCCGCTCCCTCTGTTCCTTCAGCATCTCTCCTGCACCGGCCGAAGCAGCTGCGGGTGATGCCATAAGAGCGTCCTGGGCCTCTTCCAGGGCTTTCACTGCGGCGTCCGTGTCCCCGCGATCAAACGATTCCAGTGCCTGCTCCACCGTCCGTGTCGAAAGCGCTACATCGGCCTTTGCCTGAACTTCGAGATCCCTGTTCTTCTCCACGATTTCCCGGCTGCCCGTATAGGAGACGTTGGTCATGAATTCCGCTCTGGTTCCCGCCTGAAGGGCGTCGGAGGTGAAATGCAGAACGCCCTGTGCTACATGCGCTGTTCCCGTTCCTGAAGGAGCCCTGAGCTCGAGCGTTATATCCTGCGCCTGGCCTGAGGACAGATCTCCCAAAGGAATCAGGCAGCGATTGCCTTGCCGTTCCCAGGTGTAACCGATTGCGTCCACAACCTCAAAACCCGGCCCGAGCGTGATTTCCAGTACCGCGTTTTGAGCCAGGATCGCAGTCATGGCCTCGAATTCCCTGTGAAGAATATGGGCGATGGATCGGGGACTCTCTATGAAGTAGTACCTGCCACCCCCGTGTTCCGCCAGGCCGGCCATGAGATTCTCGTTGTAATCCAGTCCCACCCCCATTGTCGTCACCGAAATCCCCCGGTGCCTGTACCGGCGGGCAATGTTGTTGAGAGAGTGCGGATCCGTCACTCCCTGATTCGCCAAGCCATCGGAGAACAGAATCACCCGGTTCACGTACTCCCGGTTGGCATTCCGGGACACCTGCTGAAGCCCTTCGACAAGTCCTCCGCCGAGATTAGTTGATCCACGGGGGAACACTTCACCGATCCTACGAATGAGCTTTTCACGGTTTCGGACCCTGCCTGCCGGCTGCAGAACCTCCACGACATCATCGTAAATCACCACTGAAAGGATATCATTGGGTGACAGCTGGCGAATGAGGGTGGCAAGGGCCGATTTTGCATAATCGATCTTTCGCTCGTCGGCCATGGATCCGCTTCGGTCGAGGACAATCGAAAGATTCATGGGCATTCGGTCTGGCTTCTTGATCACCGGGAGAGCCAGCGAAATATTGAGAAAGAGAGTTCCGCCGGAGGTGGGAATGTAAGGGCTGTTGACCTTTCCCGTGATGCGAATACCGTCGTGGCCGAGGGCCAGGCCGGGCAGGGCGACGGTCAGAAGAAGAGCAATGAAGGTTTTCATGATAATTCCTCCTGTGTTTGGATTCCGTGAGGGTTCTTTATTACCTTTCGAGTGCCGGCCAGCGGGCATTCACCTTCTGCCCGTTGATGTCATGAACTTCTGAAAGGTAAATGGCTTTGCCACTCTCTTTTCTGGGCAAGGATGCCAGAATTCTCGATATGATTCGTCGCGGGGATGAACAGGGTCTGGCATTGCTCTTTGAAGAAACGCGTCGGCAGGTTGTGGGGTACGTCCTGGCGCATCACGGATCCCAGGAAGACGCTGAAGACATGTTGCAGGATGCCCTGATCATCCTCTGGGAGCGTGTTCGCTCAGGGCGATACGAATATACATCGAGGCTGGCGACCTTTCTGCTCGGGATCGTGAAGAACCGCTGGCTCCGTGTGCTTGCCGGCAGACGGCGCGAACCGCTTGCACCGGCCGATGCCGATCCTCCGGACGACGCCGAGCCAGCGGACGAAGCAATCGTGGAAGAGGAACGTGTGGCCGTCGTGAGGCGTGCAATGGAACAGATGGACGACGTTTGCAGGAAGGTGCTGTTGATGTTCTATTGGGAGGAACGAAGCATGGAGGACATCGCAAAGGCCCTGGGATTTTCCAATGCCGCAACGGCAAAATCGAAAAAGTACCAATGCAAAAAGGCACTGGAGCGCCTCATGAGGTCTTTCCAGGAGAGTGAACAATCATGAACGAGCATTGGACGAACGACCCCGACCTTGTCGAGAACTATGTCCTGGGAACGATTAGTCAGGAGGGACGAAAGGCCCTGGAGGCTCACCTCGGCGTGTGTGCTTCGTGCATGGAGACTGTGGCACGCGAACGCCTCATGAAGCAAGGCGTAAGGTCATATGGCAGGAGGCTTCTCAAGGAGCGGTTGAAGACGATGGTGGATCAACGGGAGCGGAGGGCCGTTCCCTGGCCGCATGTCGTGAGCATCGCAGCCGCGTTGTTGATCATTGTGGGCCTGGGCCTCACCTATCGATGGTGGGGAGAGGAAGAGGTGACTGTGCGTGAAGAGGATATCGCGGCGGAAATCCCATCGCAGGGCGAGAGCGACACTGCGGTGGAACCCGGTAAGGAGGGGGCGGAAAAACTTGCGGAGGAATCCAAGCCTGCCGCGGCCACCAGATCCCGGGCAAGGCGGGAGACAGAGATTGCCGTTTCGCCTTCTGCATTGCGTGAGGTTGAGGATCAGAAGGAGGAGTCTCCTGGGGGCGGATCGGAGGATTTCCGGTGGATTTCCGGAGTGATTGTCGTCAGTCCTGCACGGCACAGGGAGGATGCTGATGCCGCGCTGATGATGCAGGGGGGTGAACCCAGGGCGGCGGCAGAGCACAATCTTCGAAAGAGGGAAAAGAGTGCCGTGAGTAATGAGCAGGAGGTCCGGATTCTCCAGCGGCCGGAACATGAGCTTCCGCCCGGTCAGCGATTTCAGTTAAAACGCGTGCTCATCCCGACAATGTTCCGCCAGACAGGTGATCGGATGGAGTTAACGCTGTTTTCGGATACGCTCGGCCTTGAGGGGCAAGCCGTTCGGGTCAGGCGGATCTCCTCTGATTCCTTGCTCGTCTTCATTGATGGGAGCACGGTGGCGTACAAGATACCGGTTGTCCCAATGCCTTCCCGTTAGCTGACCCTTTGCGCCAGACGCCGACGAAGATTGAGATTACGGGCGCTTTGTTCAAGCCCGTCAATGCAACATCACCCTAAGTTCCGGTGTACGAAGCATTTACCCGCAGAATTGCTTGACTTTTTAGTCAATCGTCTGTACTTTGCCTTGAAGTACAAAACCGGAGGTGGCTCCTTCGGTGTATGCCTCCCTTGGTCTGAACAGGGGTTGCCGCGGATGCTCGTTGCGCACCCTGGGATGCTGACGGCATTGAACACCGCGGCCCACCAGTCGTGTGCGCGTGGAAATGCCCAGCGATGTCGACCTCGATGAATGTTCACACGACCAGAGGGCCGATGTGGTGAAGAACCGTCTGAAGTCAGCGTACCGTATCCTCCCGATCTTTCCAACCGCGCAAGCTGTGGTTTTCGCACCTCATGACGTCTAAAGCGTGAACCCAAAAGCGGCAAATACGGCGAAGCCGGCAGCATCCGCTGTAACCCCCAAAGACAAAGATGCAGCACGGCAGTGCCTCATACGCGCCGACAAATTTCTCAAGGATTCAGACTTTGAAAATGCGCGGCAGGAAGTTGCCAAGGCCCAGAAACTGGATCCGACGAACGCGTATGCCTATGCATTCCTTGACAGGATAGCATACTTCGAGGAACAGAAGAAGAAGAGTTCGCCGCCGGAAGCGACGAAACCGGCGGCCCCCACAGCTGAAACGCCCAAGGCAGAGACATCAAAGCCTGAAGTTCCAAAGGCAGCACCTGCTCCTCCGAAGGCCCAGCCTCAGCCCGCGAAGGCTGCTCCTCCTCCCAGAACGGAGCCTCCAAAACCGGCCCCCGTCCCGCCTCCGGAGAAGTCCACAGTTCCTCCCACTGTGAAGAAACCGGAGTCACCTCCGGCACAGCAAAAACCGATCGAAGAGAAACAAGTTCCGCAGAAGCCGGAGAGCGCTCCGCAAAAAGAAGATCAGCCGGTTCCTCCCAAACCGCCTGTTCCGAAACAAAAGCCGGACACCATGATCGAGGCCGCACGCCCGGTCATTGCTGAAGTCCTTGCTTCAAGGATGAAAAATCCACCGGAGGGTCCCAAAGCATCGCCCCCGGGTATCGCCGAGCTCCTCCAGGAAGTCTCGAAGGAGGCCCAACAGCACGCACCAACCGTTCCGCGAAGCGACATCGACGCAAAGCTCGAAGAAATGCGCCGGCAGATTGAGATGCTGACCAACGCCCTCGAGCAGGAGCGGAGAGTGCGGGAGGAGATGAACCAGCAGAAACTGAAGGGCGCCATCAACCAATTCCGAGCGGCGCTCGAAACTGCATGGAAGAACGGTGCTCCGAAGGACGAGGAAAACAATCGCCTCAAGAGGATGGGACTTGATCTGGGGATTCCGGAGGACGTTGTTCATACGGTCACCCGCGAAGTGAAGCTCGACATGTACAGCAAAGCGGTCAAGGAAGTTGTCGCCAAACAAAAACTGATCAGGAATTCGTCCAGAACCCTTGAGTGGCTCAGGAATGTGTATCAGGTTTCCCTGGATGAGTATCTGGAATACGAATCGAAGTTCCTCATGGATCTCGTGGCCGACCAGTACAAGGGGACGATCCTCCTGGTGGCGGCCGACGAGAAGATCTCCGTCGAAACGGGGCAGAAGCTGAAATCCATGGGATATGCGGTTGTGACGGCCACATCCCCGGAGAATGCCCTGGAGAAGATCGAGAAGATCAATCCCCATTTCATATTGTGCGACATGGAGTTCCCGGCCGGAAATCTGAGTGGCATCAAGTTCCTTCACGTTCTGCGCGCCAATTCAAAATTCAATTACACGCCGTTCATTCTCATGTGCGGTGCCGGCGACATGAGCCAGCTCGAATCGTCCGAGCTCAGGCCCACGGAGGGGTATATTCAAAAGCCCTTCGACATCGATGCGTTGGGCGCTGAGATGAACAAGAAACTGATGGCATTTCGACAATATCTCTCATCGATCTAGAAGAACCGACGGAAAGGATGGACCATGAGTAAGGTTGTTCTGCTTGCGGAAGACGATGAAGACAACAGGGATCTGGTTCAGTTCGTCCTGATGCGCAGCAAGATGGATATCAAGCTCGTTCTTGCCGAAAACGGCGAGGAGGCTGTGGAACTGGCGAAAAAGCACGCTCCCAGCCTCATTCTGATGGACATGCAAATGCCCGTCATGGACGGATGGACCGCTGTGCCGATTCTGAAGGCCGACGAGCAAACGAAGGACATTCCGGTGATTGCGTTCACGGCCCAAACCAAGGCCGAGGACCGGGCCAGGACGCAGGAGATAGGATGCGTCGAGCACTACGCCAAGCCGATGGATCCCGAGGAGTTGCTTACGTTGATTCAGAAGTACCTGAACAAAGAATGACCCCCTGAACCATAGCCGGTGGTTTCGGCTCCAAGGAGATCATATGTTTCGGTCGAAGCTGTACTGGAGAGTGTTCGCCAATTTTGCGCTGCTGCTGATCATTCTGACGGCGATGACAGTCCTCACGCTGAACATCCTGTCGCAGATCGAGCGCAGCTACAGTCTGGCAGCGGGGGATATCAAGGTTCTGAACGATTTGCACCGGTTGAACGTGATACTCACGGAAACCCCTCTGGCCGCGGATGATTATGCTCTGACCGGCGTTGAAGAGGCGAAGATCCGGTATCAAACGCTCTGGAAGGAGATCGACGGAATGGTGGCCATCGTCCAGCGTGACCTTGATGACACGCTGATGGTCTCATCCCTCAGGACCATCCGGGAATACTACTTCCAATGGATGGAAATGGTCGGGGACAAGAAAATGATGCTGGGAGAGACCCGTCCCCAGAACCGCAACTTCGCGGTGGACTACGCCTCGCTCAGTGAACTGGAGGCCCGGGAACGCCTCCTGGAGAACGCCAACGTTCTGCTGAACGACATCCGACGCCGCCTTTCCACAGGGCAGACCCGGAGCATCGAATACGCCAGCAACTTGAGCAGAACCATCGGCGACTTCATCGGATTGGTGAACATCCTCATCGCGATCTTCGCGATCGCGCTCGGATTCGTTCTCACACGCTCCATTACGAACCCTGTCAGGCTCCTCAAGCTCGGAACTCAGAAAATGATGGAGGGGAGGTTTGAGCCGATCGAGCTGAACAGAACCGACGAGCTCGGTGAGCTGGCAAGCGATTTCAACAAGATGGCCGTGATGCTCGGCAATACCTACACTCGCCTGAATGCATACTCTGAGCTGGTGACCGCCCTCAATAGCCACGTCGAAATCCAGGATGTCGAGATCAACAGCTTGAATCTGATTTGTCACCATGCGGGAGCTACTGTGGGTGCTCTTTACCTCCTGAACCCCAAGACCGACATGCTGGAACTGTCCGCCGGCTATGCTCTGCGCGACGGCGGCGAGCGCATCAAACGATTCCCCCTCGGGGAAGGCATCCCGGGTCAGTGCGCCAGGGAGAACCGAACGATCGAAATGAAAGACCTGCCGTCCGATCTGGGATTCTCCATCGATACCGGCCTCGTCGAACTGGCCCCCCGATACATCATCGCTGTCCCGATCCCGTTCCAGGACCGGCTCCTTGGCGTCCTCGTCCTGGGATCGATGGAGGAATTCGACGAGCTGAAGAAGGACATCATTCACAATTCGGTTCCCCAGGTGGGGGTTGCTCTGACCAATGCCCGTAACAACGAGGCGGCTCAACATCTCTCGCAGGAAATCGCCCTCAAGAACGAGGAGCTCAACAAGAAGAACTCCGAGCTCGAAAAGGCCTACCGCGTCAAATCGGATTTTCTGGCGAGCATGTCCCACGAGTTGCGCACGCCTCTCAATTCCATCATCGGATTCAGCTCCGTTCTGCTCGGCCCCACCGGGGATCCGCTTACTCCTGATCAGAAGATGGCCATGGAGAAGGTTCTGAAGAACGGAAAACACCTGCTTCAGCTGATCAATGACATTCTTGATTTTTCGAAGCTCGAAGCAGGACGCATGACCGTCAACGTCGAATCCGACAGCGTCGCGAACATCCTCTCCAGCACGACGATGACCGTCGAGATGCTTGTAAAGCAGAAGAACATTCAGTTGCGACAGGAGATCGAAGACGATCTTCCGATGCTCAACACCGACATCCTCAAGGTCAAACAGATCATCGTCAACCTGCTGAGCAACGCGGTGAAATTCACAGAAAAGGGCGAAATAGTCCTTGCGGTGAAGAAGGTGAAGAATGGGATGCTCTCCTTTTCCGTCAAAGATACGGGCATCGGGATTGAGGAAAAGAACATACCGCTGGTGTTTGAGGAATTTCAACAGATCGACACCAGCCATTCGCGGAAATACAAGGGAACCGGCCTGGGCCTGCCGATCTCGCGGCGGCTTGCGCGAATGCTGGGAGGAGATCTGGTGGCCGAGAGCGAGTTCGGCAAGGGATCGACGTTCACCCTGACCATTCCGCCGGTCTACAAATCGGAAGCCGCAAAAGAGGAAAAACCGGCCCTGGCCGGGAAAAGCAAAACCACTCCTGCAGAGACCCGTGTCTCGGCGCCGACGCGGCCTGCCGTTCGAACGAGCGGTCCGGAGTCCGGCACTAAGATCCTCTGCATCGACGACGATCCGGATGCTACGGAAATTCTCCGCTCGTACCTCGTTCCCGACGGATACAACGTCACCGTCGCCTACTCCGGCGACGAGGGCATCAAGATAGCCCGCACGATGAAACCTGCCTTGATCACGCTGGATATCATGATGCCTCAGAAAGATGGCTGGCAGGTGTTGCGGGAGCTTAAACGCGATCCGCTGACCAAGGACATTCCGGTTATCATTCACTCAATGATTGACAACAAGCCCCTGGCCCTGTCCCTTGGCGCCATCGATGTCATGCCAAAACCCGTCGATTCCCGGCTCCTCTTGCAGCGCGTGCAGGGCGCCGTGAAATCCAAGGATCAGTTTGTGCTTGTAGTCGACGACAACAAAGACTATACTGCCGCCGTGAGGGACATGCTGGAGATGGAGGGTTTCACGGTAAGGACCGCAAACAGCGGCGAGGAAGCGCTGGAGATTCTCAACAAAGAAATCCCCGCCGTGATCTTTCTGGACGTGGTCATGCCGGGCATGGACGGATTCCAGGTCGTCCGACGGCTCCAGACGAACGACCGATGGCGGAAGATTCCCGTTGTCATCCTCTCAGGTAAGGAACTGACCGACCGCGAACGCGACATGCTGCAAACCCACATCAAAGATGTAATGAACAAAGAAGAGTTCTCCAAGGAAGCCATTGCCAGCACGATCAAAAGGATCTTAACAACAGCATAACCAACTCATTGGGGGTCCTCCCATGACCACACAAGAGCAGAATACGGAACAGAAGAAAGACCCTGTCATCCTCGTTGTGGATGACACCGAAGATAATCTCGATCTTTTGGAGTTCGCACTGAAGCGAAAGCCCGTGGAAATGATCCGCGCCAACAGCGGGATGGAGTGTCTTTCCCTTGCCCGCGAGAGGCAGCCCGATGTGATCCTGTTGGACATCCAGATGCCCGAGATGGACGGATTCGAGACGCTGCGGAGGCTGAGAGACAACCCGGCCACAGCGAAAATTCCGGTGATCTTCCTTACGGCACAACGCAAGGAACCCGAAAGCATCGAGAAGGGCTTGCTCATGGGCGTGGATGAATACCTCACTAAGCCGATCGACACCGACGAACTGCTTGTGAGGACAAAGACCCTCGTCCGGATCAAACGCATGGAAGCGGAGTTGGAGAGGACCAAGGCCGATTTCATGGCCATGCTTGTGCACGATCTCAGGAGCCCTCTTGCCGGGATCAAGGACGTCATTGAGTTTTTCCGGGAGCTGGAGAAAAGCGGCGGCACGCTTACTTCCGATCATTTCACCCTCCTCGCGGCTTCCCAGGAATCGGCGGAACGCATGCTTCAGCTGATTAACAATCTCCTCGATCTTTCGAAGTTCGAAGCAGGAAAGATTACGCTGAACAAGGAGCCGTTATCGGTCCGCAAGGTCGTGGAGAAGGCCGCAAAGCAGATGGAGTTTCAGTTCCGGCAGAGAAAAATCACCCTCCGGACCGACGTTGCCGAGGATCTGCCGGATGTGACGGCGGATGCAAGCAAGATTTCCCAGGTGCTGATGAACCTGCTGAGCAATGCCCTGAAATTCTCTGGGAGTGGGGGCACCGTGACGATTAGCGTTTCCCCGACGAAGGGCGGCGCCGGGGGGCAGGATGGCGTGGCGGTCGCAATCACCGATACCGGCATGGGTATTCCTCAGGAGGAAATCCCTGGAATCTTCCAGCGGTATAAGCAAGCCTCCTCTGCCAGGCGGGTACGACAGAAAGGCACGGGGCTTGGACTTGCGATCTGCAAGCTCATCGTTGAAGCCCATGGGGGGCAGATCGGCGTCACAAGCGAGCCGGGAAAGACAACATTTCGGTTTACCCTCCCCCTCACCTCACAATGAACAGAGGATTCTATGGTCGGACGAGTACTCATTGTCGATGACGAAGATACACTGCGCCTGACGATCAAAACCCGCCTGGCATCGGCGGGATTTGAAACGGAAAGCGCGGTTGACGGAGAAGAGGCCCTTGAAAAGCTCAAGGGATCGCCTTTTGACGTCGTGCTCCTCGATATCAACATGCCGCGCATGGACGGCATTACGGCGTTGGGGGAAATCGCCGATCTCTATCCGCAAACCGACGTGATCATGCTGACTGGATTTGCCGATTTCTCGACGGCGATCGAGTGTCTGAAGAAAGGTGCAAAAGACTATCTCGTCAAGCCCATCGATACCACCGAGTTGATCACGCGCCTGCGGTCGCTCCTGCGCGCCCGCACATCGGAAGCCGCCCTCGCCGACATCCGGGGGAAACATGCGGCATTGCTGGTGGATGGCATTCTGGATAGACTCGTCAGGGTCTCCCGCCTTGTGGAAGGATTGGAGGGCGGGGATTTCGGCAAGGCCACGAAGGATCAGAAGGGACCCATGACGGCCGTCAGGAATGAGCTTGCCGAAGTTCTCGACAGCCTGCGGGGCGCCATCGAACCGTCCCACCTCCGCCAGGCGCATGCGACGGAAGAGGCGAAAGTTGTGGCAGTTGACAAGATGCTCTCTTCTGCAGTCGCTGCCGTCCAGCCGTTTCTGAAAATGAGCGGGGTGAAAACCGATGTCGCGATGAGCTCCAAGGGAGCAAAAGCCGTCGGGAATCCCGTCTCCCTCCAGCGGGGGGTCGAGAACGCCCTTGTTGCTCTGACTCTGGCCGCGGGGAAAGGATCCGTGATCAAAGCGAAGGAGTCAGGTTCGGACCCCATACTGATCGAGCTGAGGATCGAAAAGCCGTCAGAGACAGGAAAGAAGGCACTCTTGCAGGCGGCCGGGCCGGTGGCAGATGCCGGATCCGACTTCAAGAGTCTTTCCGATTCGGCCATCCTTCTCCAGGTTGCTCGCAGGATGTTCGAACAACACGGGGGTTCGGTTGAAGTAACAACGTCTCAGGGAGCCGTCACCGTGGAATGCCGGTTGGTGACGCACAGGAATGCATGAAGTCGAACGGGGATTCACGAACATCTCAGGCTCAACACGGCCCTATGAATGACGATCAAGTCAAGTTGATCTACAGGTTTGATTTCGAAAACGGGGGCCGGAAGGACTTTGAAATCGATCTCGATGCGCGGACAATGGGACTTCTCCTCAAGGAGAGCCTTCCCCGACCGGAATGGACCCGACTGAAGTACCATCAGTGCGAGAACTGTCCCCTGCCGGAAAGCGAGGAATACTGTCCCGTCGCGGTGAATCTGGCGAGCCTCGTCGAGGCATTCAAGGATTCGATTTCGTTTGAAAAGACAAGCGTCACTGTGCAAACGAAGGAGCGGGTGTTCCAAAAGGACACGACGCTCCAAAAGGGGTTGAGTGCACTGATCGGCATCTACATGGTGACGAGCAATTGCCCTGTGATGGATATGCTCCGTCCCATGGTACGGTTCCACCTCCCATTCGCAACCTCGAAGGAGACCGTTTATCGGGCCGTCTCGATGTATCTCACCGCGCAATTCTTTATCATGCGGAAGGGCGGTGTCCCGGACTGGGACCTCAGAAACCTCGCAGAAATTTACAAGGCAGTCTCGATTGTCAACCGGGGAATGTCGAAGAGGATCTCCAACGCCTCGCATAAGGATGCGAATGTAAACGCTGTTGTGATCCTCCATTCCGTGGGCGAATCGCTTCCGTACGTGATTGAAAACGGGCTCCATGACATCGAACCGCTGTTTGCCGAGTACGCCAAACAGTTGGAGGCCTTTGGGAGTACGGTGAAACGGTCATGATTCCGAAGACCGGAACACGAGAAGGCGAGGAGGGAAGATGTTCTGTGAGGGTCATCACACAAGTTTTGTGATGGAAACCATACTCTATACTACCGGGTGTACCGGTGCGAAGTGCGGATCACTCCTCCCACCGTCTTCGTTGTCGTTTTCCCCCATGCATGAGTAAGGAGCCGTAGCCGATGCCCCAGGCGGCCGGATCAGAGTACAGAATTCAGGCGCGGGACCAGGCCGGTCGCGTGGTTCAGAGGTTCATCTACGCTTCGTCCTGGTTTCAGGCCCGCAAGAAGGCGAAAACCATCTGTGAGCTGAATCGCTTCACGCTTGTTTCCCTCAAGAAGAAGCAGAACTACAACTACAGTGTCCGCCGGGGAAACAAGGAGATTACGGGTGTCCAGAGCGCGTATTCCCGGCATGAGGTGGTCTCCGCTCTTGAACGGCTCGGCTTCAAAGTTCGGTATGTCCGCAAAGCGTTCGACTTCAGGATTGCAGCCTCGACCGGGGAAGTGGTCTCCTTCATCGCGACAAGCGCCAAGTTGCTCGAGCAGAAGATGCCCTACACCGAGGTTCTTCGCATCATGTCGAACAACGTGCGGGATGGATACCTCAAGACGGCCCTCCGGGATATCATTCAGGATTTGAAGAGCGGGGTTGATTCGCGCGAAGCCTTTACGCGGCAGGGAAAGGTGTTCGGTGAGCACACGGCCCTCATGCTTGGCATCGCGTCAAAGAGCGGAAACATGACCTCGATCTTCCAGAGCGTTTCTCTGCTCGTCGAACGGCAGGCCGATTTCAAGAAGGGGTTGACCAGCTCGTTGATTCTGCCGGCCGTGACAGGCCTCACGCTCATCGGGGCAATCGCATTCTACGTGCTCTACCTGCTGCCCCAGATGGCTGAAATGCTTGCGCCCATGGCCTCCACCATGCCGCCACTGACCAAAGCCACCCTTGAGTTCAGCACCTTCGTGCAGAATAACCTCGCATGGATCGTCACGCTGAGCACGCTGGGGATAGCCGGATTCTATGCGTACATTCTGTCGACCCCCGGAAAGTTCGTTCTGCACCGAACGATCATCCGCGTTCCGTACATCGGCAGGATCATGCGCAACACCAGCGTGGAGATCTTCTGCAGAGTGCTCGGCATTGTCTATACCAGCTCCGGCGAAAACATCGATGCCATCCGAATTGCCGGGGAGGCATCGGGAAACAGATTCCTGGACCGGCAGATCAAGACCGTGGCAGTTCCGCTGATGCTGAAATACGGAACAGAGCTTGCTCACGCACTTGAACAAACAATGTTCTTCCCTGAAATGGTCATCTCGCGGTTCAGAACCGCGGGGGAGACGGGCGATGTGAAGGCAACCGCCACCCAGTTGGCCGATTTTTATCAGATGGAGAACCAGTACTCCATGAAGAATCTCGTGAGCTTCATCGAAGTGGGAATCTCGGTGATTATCATGATTGCCCTTGTGTTTCTGACTTACCTGTCGTCGGAAACGGCCACCATTCGTGTGAATCAATACTGACGTGAAACGACCGAAGAAGGAATTTGGCGAGGTCCTCATCGAGAAAGGGATCATCACGCCCGACATTCTCCTGAATGCCCTGGACGCGATGAGCAAGGAGGACCAGAAGAACAGGCGCAAACTGCCGGAGGTTCTCGTAGAGGACTTCAACGTCGATCGCAACAAGGTGTACCAGGTCGTTGCGGATTTTTACGCCTTCAAGACCCTCGACACGACCAGCTACACGGTGGACGATACCGTGCTGGCTTTTGTCCGCAAGGAGTTGAACGGTTTGCCGGTGTCGATTCGCGAGCTCGCCGTGGAGCACCGCGTTCTCCCGTTCATGGTCGATCCAGAGAATCCCGAGCGATTGTTTGTCATTACGCCGGATCCCACAAAACCGACCGTACACCTCATTGCGCGAACATTCCCCTACCGCAAGTTTGAAATCTTCTATGTGAACTTCGACCAGTACGAGGAACTGTGGACCCGCGTGAACATCGGCAGGTCCACCTACAAAGACAAGGAATCCTCCCTGCGGGAACAATCGCCCATGGCCGTCATGGACGAGGATGCGGAGCTGTACGAACAGGTCCTCGAGGAGGAAATCAACAAGAGCGGGCTGGTTGATCTCGTCGAGAATATCTTCATGGACGCAGTCCGCGTGGGAGCGAGCGACATCCACGTGATCCCGCGGGGCGAGCGGGTTACGGAGTTTCATTTTCGCGTCGATGGGAAGTTGTCGCTGTGGTATACCCACAGCGAGTCGCGCGCGGAAGCGGTGGCCGCCGTCGTGAAAGACCGTGCCATGAACGTGGACCGTTTCGAACGCAATACCGCGCAGGATGGGTTCGCCCAGTTCATCATCGACAAGCGCACGGTGCGCTTCCGCGTCTCCGTGATTCCGGTGGTCGGCAAGGAGCTTCGCAGCAAACTGGAGTCGATCGTCATTCGCGTACTGCAGGAGCCTCAGATCGGCAATGCGATCGAAGACCTGGGCTTCGAAGACTACGCGCGCGAGAGCTTCCTCAAAGCGATCAGAAAACCGTACGGCATTGTGATCGTGACCGGACCGACGGGAAGCGGTAAAAGCACGACGCTCGTGGCCGCCCTTCGGCAGGTGATGAATTCCACAGTCAACGTGCTGACTGTCGAGGATCCTGTCGAATACTTCATCGAGGGGGCGAGACAGGTGAAGCTAAATCCGAAGCTTGACTTCGAGGGCGCGCTGAGGGCCATCCTGAGGCACGATCCCGACATCGTGATGGTGGGCGAGATCCGCGATTCGATCACAGCCAACATTGCCGTCAAGCTGGCCAACACCGGCCATCTCACGTTCTCAACACTGCACACGAATGACGCCCCGAGCGCAATCTCGCGTCTCTACAAGATGGGTATCGAGCCGTTCCTCCTGGCCTATTCGATCAACATGGTGCTCGCTCAGCGGCTTCTTCGAAAGCTTTGCCCGAAATGCAAGAGTCCGATCACCGAACCGGACGTCGATGCCCTGCGGAGAATCGGCCTGACCGACAAGGAAATCAAGAGCTCGACGTTCTACCGTGCAATCGGGTGCAACAACTGCCTGGGCGGATACAAAGGACGCACGGCAATTCATGAGGCCCTGTACTTCACGAAGGATATCCGGAAGATTATTCTGGAGGCCGAGGGTCTGGTGGACGAAGAGCGTCTGCGCCAGACGGCGATTGCCCAGGGTATGAAAACCCTGAGGCAGGCTGCTCTCAGATTGTTGAAGGAAGGAGTCACATCGCTGGAAGAGATCGCGAGCGCGACTGTGGAAGACGAATAGCAGATGAACCTTGGTCAAACCATGCTGAGCGCGGCAACCCTGGTGGTTCTTGCCGCCCTCGTGCTGAACGCCAACAGGCTGATCGTCGAAGGTGAGAAGGACATTCTGAAAGGAGAGGCCTTCGATCTGGCGGTGAATCACGCCCAGGCGCTGTTGGCGGAAATCGGGCGAAAGAAGTTTGATGCGGCAACGGCGGATTCAGGATACCAGGCTCCGAGCGAGTTCACACCCGCAGGGTCGCTCGGACCGGACGGCCCGGAAGCATCGGCGATCTCCCCGTGGCCGGATCGTATGCCGTTCCGCTCCATCGCGGCCTACGATGATGCCGATGATTACAACGGGTATGAACGGATCATCAATACGGACCTGCTGAACGATTTGAGCCTCTGGGTCGAGGTAACCTATGTGTCGGATACGAACCCGGATCTTGCCGTGTCGACACAGACCTATTTCAAACGGGTGACCGTCCTTGCACGCCACCCGTCATATCTCAACGCGATCTCCTTCAGCACCCTCGTGACCAACTAAGAGCCGGCCCCGCCGGCTCCGGGAAACGTCCTGTGGTGCTGATGTCGCGCATTGGAGGGAAAGAGCCTTGGGTGTCATTCTTGATCTGGCCGCATCGATGGCCGTGCGAGGAGCGATCGTGTACATCGTCCTGACGATGAACATCTCGCTGAACCAACTGCTGTACGAAAAGGCCCAATACGCCATCGTCAAGCAGACCGCCGCCACGGTTGCCGACATCTTCCAGAACGACATCCGCAGCATCGGCTACAACATTCCCCAGGGGACATCGTCGTTCCTTGTGGCCGACAGCAACAGGATAAAATTCATCGGGGACCTCGACAACGATCTTGCAATTGACACGGTCGAGTACTATCTGGGTCCGCTCAGTGAAATGGCTTCCACACCGAACCCCGACGACCGGATCCTTTACCGGCGAAGGAACAGCAGCGCTCCGTTCGAAGCGGGGCATGGTGTGACGAGGCTTTTCATGCAGTATTATGACGGCGGGGGGTCGTTGACCTCAACCTTGGCGGATATTCGCTCCCTCTCCGTGAAGCTGATCATGCAGGGAGCAACGCAGATCAACGGCTACTATCCAACGACATTCTGGGAAACATTCCTTTTGCCATCGAACCTCTGATGCGGAATCGTCATGGGTAATGCACGCGTTATTTTTGTCGGCGCAGTTTCGGTCATCCTGGGGCTCTATTCTGTCGGCCTTGAGCGGGCCGATCGCGCGGTCTCCCGCGTGGCCGAAGTCCACGCCTATCAGCTGCAGGCCGAGGAGATCGCAAAGGGCGCTGTCTCCCTGGCCGTCCATGCCATGGGCACGTCGAAGCCCAGCCAGCTCCCGTCGATGTCCCCCCGGTCAATGTTCGGGGGAACGGCAAGCTACGCCGTGGACGACCAGGGCCTTGCCTCGGACGAAGCGCGTATCACCGCACAGGGAATCTTTCAGGGCCACACGGTCACGCGGGAGGTCATTGTCAGGCTAACCTCAACTCAGGGAGGGCCGAAGAAGAAGTGGAGCAACTGGGAGGTGGTGAAGACAAAGACCAGACTTGAAGCTTCAGAATTCGCCAATCCGTACGCATCGGATTGACGGGAGTGGAGAGTTGAAATCCAGGGCCGACGTCCGAAAGGGCGTCGGCCCTGTTCTCTTTACTTCAGGGGAACCGCCCAGAAGACCTGCTGGGTGGCATTGTTCAGAAGCGCAAGCTCTCTCGGATCAAGCTCGATCATGACCTTGTCATAAGTATCGGCGTGCCTGATCCGTACCGCAAACTTGACGCGGAAGTAGATGTTTGCCTCATCGTTCTTCGCCGCACGGGCCATGTCGCGCTTCACCTGCCAGCGGTGGCCGCGGGGGAGGCTGACGTAGAGGCTCGAGGTACGGTATCCGGCCCGGATGGAATCTGCAAGGAACACGTACGGGTTCTTCCTGATTGTGCATTCCACCGTGGGGATATTGTAGGGTGCCTCAACGATCGTGCCGGAGGATATCGTGAATAACTCACGGTCTGCGTCGTACGAACCAAGCGTCGCCTTGAAGAGGACGGGGAACAATCGCTCGCTCAGCTTCTGGTCTTCTGCATGCTTTGACGTCTTCGAGACGTACTGCTGGCGTGCGTCAGCCACACGCCGCTCAAACTCCCGTGAAGTCTCAAACTCCCCCCGGTCCGCAATGGAGGCAAGGTAGGTTTCCGTTTCGGACTTGAGGAACGACCAGATCTGCTTGAGCGTGTTCGAGAATTCCTCCGGAGTGATGGATGTTTCGGCGGGAGACTGCTCCTGTGCCGGAAGAGCGGCCGGGAGGAACAAGACAATGAGGGTTGAGAGAAGGAATTGGCGAAACGTGCTCATACGTTCTCCTCACAGTGTGACAATCAACGACCCGGCAGTCGGTTCACATGATCGGCTGCGCGCCGGGCGATGTCTTCGGCATTCCTGATGCAATCCCCCACAGCGATCCCCCCGCGATAGTTGCTGCAGAACAGGATCCCGGGATACGTCTCTTCGAATTCGGTCACCTTCTGCATCCTGTCCAGGTACCCAACCTCATACTGGGGAATTGCACGCGGCCACTTTGTGACCTTCCAATATACGGGTTTTCCGCGACTTTGCACAATGTTTTTTAGCTCGGAATCCGCAAGGTCTCTCAGGGATTCTTCCTCAAGCCCCGCAAGCTCCGGCTGTCTTCCCCCACCCAGGAACACCGTCAGACCCACATGTCCCTCCGGCGCCCGGCCGGGAAACAAACTCGACGACCACAGGCATCCGAGGATCTTGCGCCGGTCACGTGACGGGACAAGAAATCCGAATCCGTTCAACGGATGGGCCACATCTTCCCGGCGGTATCCGAGAAACACGGAGGCGACCGGCGCGTAGATGATCGTGTCGAGTGTGTGGGCGAGGGAGGCGGAAAACATCCTGACGAGCGCGGCAGCTGCGTTCGCGGGCGTTGCAATGATGACAACGTGGGCAAGCACTTCGCGCGTCGTGTCGCGATCAAGGTACTCCAGCTGATAGCGCGGTCCGTTGGATTCTTCAGATGCCCCCTCCCGGGCTCTGTCCTTCAGAGAGGTAACCCTCGCTGAAAACAACGCCCGATTCCCCAGGCGCCGGACGACGGCGCGAGGGAGCGATTGCATCCCGTTTCGAAAGGAAAACGTGCGGGCGCGGTCCTTGGCCTTTTCTGCACGAGCGTTCCTCTCCTTGCGTCCCAGGATCATGCCTTTCAGCAGACCCCCGTACTTCTCCTCGAGGGCATACAGCTTCGGAAAGGCTGCCCGGACGCTCAGCGCCTCGGGACGGGCGGCGTAGATTCCCGCAACAAATGGATCGATCGCGTACTCAAGGAACTCATCGCCAAGCCTCCGCCGCACGAATTCTGCAATGCTCTCCTCGTGGTCCGCTCTTCCGATGAACGGTTCCCGGAAAAGACGAAGCTTTGCTCCCGGCGTGAAGAGCGGGGTTCTGAGAAACGAGATCGGCGACATCGGCAGGGCATGGAGAACGCCTTGCTTTACAATGAACCTGTTCTTCCCCTCGGGATTGGCAATCAGGAATTCCTCCCGCATCCCCGTGTCGTCGACGATAGTGCGAATCAAGGGAGTCGTCTCAAGCGCGCTGTTCGGGCCGAGCTCCACCAAAAACCCGTTCTCCGTGACTGTCTTCATCGTTCCGCCCGGCTCCGGATCCTTCTCGAGGACAAGCACGTCCACCCCCTCTTTGTTGAGCCAGTGCGCCGCCGCAAGACCGGAGATTCCTCCGCCGACGACAACAACGTCCACCGTGTCAGGAACATTCCTCATGAGGATGAGGCCGATGAGTACCAGGGGCAGAGGATCGGCTCAGGCTCCCCGGCGTGTGACGACTGAAGCATCCGGCATGTCGTGTTGGGTCCTCCGGGATCCCGGAGAGCGTCTTCCACAAGGTCTGCAAGACATTCAATGTAGAGGCGATGGTCATTCAGAGCCGGCATCATTTCGAACCGTTCAATCCCAAGGTGGAGTGCTTGTTCGCGGGCTTCAATGTTGATCTCATGAAGCGTTTCAATGTGCTCGGTGACAAAAGCAATGGGCACCACCAGGAGATTCTTCCGTCCTGCGGCCGCAAGCGTGCGAATCGTTCCGGTGAGGGAAGGCTCAAGCCAGCGCGCAGGTCCGACCTTGCTCTGGTAGCAGATCGTATGCGGAGTACTCCAACCGCCGGTGCGGAGGACGCACCGAACGGTTTCCTCGATCTGCAACTTGTAAGGATCGCCTTTTCGAATGAACTCGAGCGGAACACCGTGGGCGCTGAACACGAGGTCTATGGCGGAGGGTTCGACGGCGCCGAACCTCCCGAGGGTCCGTTCGATGGCATCGACAAGGGCGGCAATGTACTTCTGATGGTTTGGATAACAACAGATGAGCCGTGCAGGGGCCGTGAAATTGTGCTGCTGTACCTGCCGCCTCCACTCGTTCATGCTCGAATAGGTCGTCGCACGCGAAAATTGGGGGTAGAGGGGAAGGAGGAGCACCTCATCCACCTGTTGTCGTTTGAGTTCTTCGATGGCCTCCCCCGTCACAGGATGCCAGTATCTCATCGCGGTGACCACGACGGCGTCGAGATTGCGTGATCGGAGGGCCTCTTCCAGGGCGCTCTGTTGACGCGCAGTAAGCTCATTGATCGGGGACTTGCCGCCGATTTCCTCGTAGTGCTTCCCGATCGGAATCGATCGCCGGGATGCTATCTTGCGGGCCAGGAAACGCCGTGCCAGAAACGCCCCCGGGAAATCGATGATATCCTCGTCGAGGAAGAGATTGTAGAGGAACGGTTCGACCGCCTCAGTCGAGTCCGGCCCTCCCAGCTGAAACATCACGACACCGATCTTCTTGTTCACTCCGGTTCTCCCGTTCATCGTCAGGCCCACTCCCTGGGCTTCCTCAGCACTTCCAGCAGCTTTTCCTCTCTCGATTCGGGCTCCGGTGTGAAGCCATAGGTCCATTGCACCAGGGGAGGGAGGGACATCAGGATCGATTCGATCCGGCCGCCTGTTTCCAGGCCGAACAGCGTGCCGCGATCGTACAACAGGTTGAACTCCACATATCGCCCGCGCCGGTGGAGCTGCCATCGCCGTTCCCTCTCGCCCCAGGGGTCTCCGCGACGGCGCCGGAGAATGGGAAGATAGGAATCGCTGAAGGATGTGCCGCATGCCTGAACAAACCTGAACAGGTGCGCGAAGTCTCCCCGGAAATAGTCGAAAAAGATTCCGCCAATTCCCCTGGCCTCGCCGCGATGCCGAAGGAAGAAATACTCGTCGCAGGCCTTTTTGAGCCGCGCATAGAGTCCGGTTTCGTGGGCTTCGCACGCCCTCTTCCAGACGCGATGAAAGTGCCTGCAGTCTTCTTCGAACACGTAGTAGGGCGTGAGATCCGCGCCGCCGCCAAACCAAAAATCTCCGTCTTCAAGCTCCAGATAACGGAAATTTGCGTGGACGGTCGGTACCATGGGATTGCGGGGATGGAGAACAAGCGAGATCCCTGTGGCAAAGAACTTCTGTGGCTTGACGTCGAGGCGTCGCGCAAGCGTTTCGGCGAGAGTTCCCTCAACTGCGGAAGTATTGACGCCGCCCTTTTCAAAGACATCCCCCTCCTGAACAATCCGCGTCCTCCCTCCGCCCCCGGAATCGTGTTTCCACAGGTCTTCGCGAAACGAGGCCTTTCCGTCGGCTTCTTCCAGCGCCCCACAGAGGGAATCCTGAAGAGAAAGAAAGAATGTAGAGACCTGGTCGCGTCTCATGACCTTGCTGACGTGTGAAACCTTGGGCTCTCTTCTTTCACGGCATCGACGAATGCCTTGGCGTGGTCCACCGGCGTGTCCGGATGAATGCCATGGCCGAGATTGAAGATGTGACCCGGGTGAGGACCGAACTTTTCCAGGATCCGCACGACATGGTCGCGTATGGTCTCCGGAGGGGCATAGAGAACGGCGGGATCGAGATTCCCCTGAAGCGCGGCCTTCGAATCCACGCGCCCGCGTGCAACTCCAAGGTCCGTCGCCCAGTCGATTCCCACAACGTCCGCTCCGCTTTCTGCAATATCCTCGAGTGAATGTCCGCACTCGCGGCAAAACACGATCACCGGCACGTTTCCGGGGCGGAGGAGCGACAGCACGTGCTTGATGGAGCGGAGGGAAAACTCCCGGAATTCATCAGGCGGAAGGATTCCTCCCCAGGAATCGAAGATCTGAACCGCATGGGCTCCGGCCTCGATGACCGCGTTGAGATACGCTCCCGTCGATTCCGCCAGCTTCTCCAGCAGGAAGTGCACGTCGCGCGGATTGGCATAGAGCATCTCCTTGATCGTCCTGAACGTCCTGGATCCTCCACCTTCGATCATGTACGCAGCCAGGGTCCATGGTGACCCGGAGAACCCGATCAGAGGGACTCTCCCGTCCAGCGCCTTTCGCGTCATTCGGATCGCGTCAAGGACAAACTTCAATTCGTGAGCAGGGTCCGGCGTGGCAAGCTTTTCCATGTCGGCCCGGGAGCGAACCGGATTCGTGAACCGCGGTCCGCCTTTTCCTTCCTCAACGACCAGATTCAGCCCCATTGCTTCGGGCACGACGAGAATGTCCGAGAAAATGATGCAGGCGTCCACTCCGAGGATGTCCACGGGCTGAATGGAGACTTCGGAAGCAAGCTCCGGCGTTTTGCACATGGTGAGGAAATCCGTTTTTGCCCTGATGGCCCGGTATTGCGGCAGGTATCTTCCGGCTTGTCGCATCATCCAAACGGGAGTACGGCTCACCGGCTGTCGGCGGCAGGCCTGCAGGAAGAGTGGATTCTTTATGTCGCTCATGCTTGTCGGTTCTGAAAATAGGTGGCCAGGGAATCCAGAAGCGCCTTTGCCGTCGGTTGAGATGCGACAACGTCGGCTCGAAGGCCCACCTCTCTCGCGGCTTCCGCTGTAGTGGGTCCAATCATCGCCGCCACGGCTTTCTTCATCGCCGTTTTGCCCAGCATCTGAATCGCGTTCCGCACCGCCGACGGGCTGAAGAACAACACCGCATCAATGGCGCCGTTGTGCAGGCTTGTCCGAACGGCTTCAAGGTCAGCCGGGCGCGGAGGGACGGTCCTGTACACAACGATTTCATCGACCGCCGCGTTGCGATTGCGAAGCACTGAAGGGAGGACGTCCCGTGCAATCTCGCTCTTTGGAAAGAGAATGGATTGGCCTTCAACTGCTCCGATCGCCTCAGCAAGCTCTGTCGCGGTTCCCGCTTCGAGAGCAAGCGTCACTGTCATTCCGTTTCCCGACAAGGCTGCGGCCGTCTTCCCGCCGATGGCATAGAGGCGGCGATGGGCAAGCACCTGCAGCGCGTCCGGACTGACGACGCCGATGCGGGCGAGAAAGGCCTGCACGGCATTGGCGCTCGTAAAGACCACGGCATCATACGAGCGAAGGTGAAGAATGGCCGCATCACAGGTCTCCCAGGACGCAGGCTCCGTGAGACGGATGGCCGGAAACGACACCGGTGTCGCACCGAATCGGCGCACGAGCTCTGCATCGGACTCATTGCTCTCCTGCGTGCGTGTAAGGAGAATCGTCTTTCCCGCCAGCCCGGTCATGGCTGTTCCGGCGATCGGGAAACCGGGTTGCGACGAATCTCATCCAGAATTCCCCGGCCGCCTTGTTCGAGGAGGATGACCGCTAGCTCACGCCCGATGTCTTCCGAACGGTCCGGTTCCCCGCGGAGGCTTCCTCGCACAACGCGTGTTCCGTCCAGACTGCCGATCATGGCATCCAGAACAAACATTCCGCCTTCCAATCGCCCGTACGTTCCGATGGGCACCTGACACCCGCCTTCGAGGTGCCTGAGCAGCGCCCGTTCGCCGCGGACGGCAATGAATGTTTCCTCATGGTGAAGCAGCGAGACGATCTCTTTCAATTCCTGGTCGCTCGATTTTGTTTCAATCGCCATGGCCCCCTGTCCGACGGCGGGAAGCATCGTCTCATAAGCCAGCGTCTCCACAATCCGTTCCTGGAGGCCAAGCCGTTCCAATCCGGCCCTTGCAAGAATCATTCCCCGCCAGTCCGACTCATCAAGCTTTCGCAGTCTGGTCGGAAGGTTCCCCCGGATGTCGGCAACGCGCAGATCGGGCCGGAAGTGCAAAAGCTGGCACGTTCGGCGCAAGCTGCCTGTGGCAATTGTCGATCCCTGAGGAAGTTCTCCAAGCGATTGAAACCGTGAGGCCGGATGCGGGACGAACACGTCCCGGCAATCAGCCCGCTCAGTTACGGCCGCGATCATGAGGCCGTCCGGCAAAATGGTGGGGACGTCCTTCAGGCTGTGTACGGCAAGATCAGCCTCGCCGTCGAGAATGGCCTGCTCGATCTCCTTGGTGAACAATCCCTTGTCCCCGATGGCGGCCAAGGAAGTGTCGAGGACCCTGTCGCCCAGGGTCTTGATGATCTTGAAATCGATGATGAGCTTGGGAAAGTGTTTCTGCAGGCTGGTACGGACGAACGAGCTTTGCCAGAGGGCAAGCTCACTGCCGCGTGTGGCGATGACGATTCTCTCACCCGTCATGCCGCGCATCCTTCTCATGATCGATGCCGAAAAGCTTTCGCAACGCACTGATCTTCGAAAGACGCTCGGAGCGGCTTTCGCCCGTTCCGTTCTTCAGATTGACGATCGGCGTGTGGAGAATCTTTTTTACGATCCTTCGCGTGAGCAGGTCTACCAGCTCGCGGTCTCGAGGATCGAACCTGTTGATGTTATGCTCCACCTCGGTCTTTCTGATATTTTCGACAAGGTCCGTCAGCGCCGCGATCGTCGGCGTGGCATGAAGACCATTGAACCAGGAGCCGAACTCCCTCAGTTCCTCCTCGATGATCCGCTGAACCCTGGGTATTTCATTGACCCGTTTTTGTTCGTTCTCGTGCACCAGACCGTTCAGATTGTCCAGGTCGTAGAGAAAAACGTTTTCGAGGTCCCGGACGGCAGGATCGATGTTGCGGGGGACTCCGATGTCGATGATGAACAAGGCCCCGTCGCGTTTCCGGTTGATCTCCCTGAGTTGGTCCGCGGTCAGCACATATCCTTCGACGGAAATTGATGAGATGAGGATGTCAACACTGCGGAGGTGTGAAGCCAAATCCTCATAAGCCGCCGCCGTTCCCTTCACCTGGGCGGCAAGTGCTTCGGAGCGTTCGCGTGTTCGGTTTACAATGAGAAGCTCGCCGATCTCCCTGGCGCGGAGATGCTTCGCCGTCAACTGGGCCATCTCGCCGGCCCCAAGGACGAGAGCGCGCTTTTCGGCGAGACGCTCAAAGATCTTTTCCGCAAGCTCGACGGCGGCATAACTCACCGACACGGCTCCTTCGCCTATGCGCGTCTCACTGCGTGCCCGCCTTCCCGTATGGAGGGCAGCCTGGAAGAGGCGCGTCAAAAAAAAGCCGGCTGCATCGGCTTCCCGGGCAAGCGCAAGCCCCTCCTTCACCTGGGCCAGGATCTGCACGTCACCGATCACGAGCGAATCCACCCCTGAGGCGACTTCGAACAGATGTGTCACGGCTTCCATCCCTTTGCGGGTTTTGAAGGCCGTCTCGGGAATATCCGTCGCCCGCTTTTCGGTGAGCAGAAACATCCGAAGCCGCTCCGAATCAGGAACGCTTTCCCCCGGAGAAAATGCATACAGCTCGGTTCTGTTGCAGGTGGAAAACAGCACTACTTCGGCGTCGGATTCCGCCCGCAGTTTTGCAAGCGCCACGCGGATTTCGTCCGCCGAAAACCATACCCGCTCCCTGATCTCCAAAGGCGCTGTATGGTGCGATATGCCGACGCTCAGCAGATTCATCAATAAAATGAGTGAAATCCGGTAAACCAGATGTTCACAATGGACATGGAGAATATCGTGATCCAGAAGCCGCAAACCGAGAGAATCATCACCCGCCTGCCCCGCCAATCGCCCACCCGTTTTGCGAGAATTCCGGCGCCGTAGAGGAGCCAAAGAACAATGGTGCCGACAAGCTTCGGATCGATGTACGAAACTTCGAGGAAAGTCTGCGGAAGCCACAGAAAACCCACCAGAATGGCCAGCCCGAGGAACAGGAATGCCATCTTGAATCCTGTGTAACTCATTCGCTCCAGGGTTTCCAGATTGGGAAGTTTCTCATAAATCACGCCAAACTTGCTGGCCTTGATGCGGTGATAGAGCATAAGATAGAGAAAGCCGTACACCGCGGAGATGGTTATCGCCGAGTAGCCCAGGAGGGCGGACGTGACGTGAAGGCCGAAGAAACTGCTCTGGAGGATTTCCGGAACTTCCAGCAGGTCCCTGATGAAGATCGAAGACACGAACTGGAAGAAGAAGGCGATGTTGAGAATGAAATACCCGGTTTCGGTTGAGTGCGACCGGATCTCTATGATCCAGTACGCCAGCGCAACGCAGAATGCCAGAACGGTCAGGATTTCGAAAATCGTCGTCACCGGCGGATGGTTGAACTCGATCGTCCGGACAACAAGGAAGAGAAAATGCAGGGCGAGCGCGGACTGGAGCATGTGGGACTTGACGGCCTTTGCCCACGGGAGATCTCCAAAGAACGCTTTTCCGTAGGTCCAGACAACGACAGCATAGGCCGCGGGAAGCACAACATTCACAATGTCTATGAAAACACCCATCCGCGCAGGAGAATAGTTGAAAAAAGTTAGGCAAATGTTGTGCCAGAAGCAAGAAAGCCACATTTGGACTTCAATCCTCCCACTTCTGGGAAAAGTCGATCCCGGACGAACACGATTTCTTGCCTTTAGGAATTTCGCTGGGTATATTTTTTTTCATGCTTCAATGGATCTTGAAAAGAAGGAATGTCGGCGCTACTGCGTCTCAGACTCTGAAAGGAAGATGTCATGAACGAAATCATATCCTACATTGATTCAAACAAGGAGAGGTACCTTTCTGAATTGAAGGAGTTCCTTGCGATTCCGAGCGTGAGCTCGATCAAGGAACACAATGCGGACACCAGGAAATGCGCGGAATGGGTCGCAAACCAGATGCGCACGGTGGGGATGCAGAATGTTCGGATCTTTGAAACACCGGGACATCCGATCGTGTATTGCGAGTGGATGGGAGCGCCCGGAAAACCCACCGTTCTTTTCTACGGCCATTACGATGTCCAGCCCGTGGATCCCTTGAATCTGTGGACCTCGCCTCCGTTCGAGGCCACGATTCGCGGGGAGAATCTGTATGCACGCGGATCTGCGGATGACAAGGGTCAGGTCTACATTCATTTCAAGGCCATTGAAGCGTTCATGAAACAGCATGGCAAACTGCCCGTGAACCTGAAGATGATCATTGAAGGAGAGGAGGAAGTGGGGAGCGAGCATCTCGAGCAGTTTGTCAAGGATCACAAGGATCTGCTCTCGGCCGACCTTGTCCTCATTTCGGATTCATCCATGTTTGCCAAAGGCGTGCCCTCGGTGTGCTATGGACTGCGCGGGCTCGCGTACATGGAGGTCGAGGTGACGGGACCGAACCGGGATCTGCATTCGGGATCGTTTGGAGGCTCGGTGCACAATCCAATACAGGCTCTCGCGGAAATGATTGCGTCACTCCATGACAAGAACGGCCGGATCACAGTGAAGGGCTTTTACAGAGATGTTCGTCCTCTCACAAAGAAGGAGCGGGCGGCGTACAAAAAGCTTCCCTGGAATGACAAGAAATACGCCAGAGATCTTGGCGTGGCGAAGCTGTATGGAGAGAGGGGGTTCACGACGCTGGAGAGGTTGTGGGCACGTCCAACGCTGGAATGCAACGGAATCTGGGGGGGATACACGGGAGAAGGGGCCAAGACCGTACTTCCATCGAAGGCCTTCGCGAAGATATCCATGCGGCTGGTTCCGGACCAGAACTCCCAGAAGATCGCGAAGCTTTTCCAACAGCATTTTCAGAAGATCGCCCCGAAGACCGTGCAGGTCAACGTGAGAGCGCTTCACGGTGGGGAGCCGGCCATCACGCCCATTGACAGTCCGGGTGTCCAGGCCGCGGCTGCGGCGCTGGAGAAAGGGTTCGGCAAGACGCCGTTGTACCAGCGCGAAGGAGGTTCGATCCCCATCGTGGTGCAATTCAAGAAGATTCTTGGTTTGGACACCGTGCTCCTAGGATTCGGGCTTCCGGACGAAAACGCCCACGCCCCCGACGAGCACATCAATCTGGATAACTTCTTCGGAGGCATCAGGACCTCTGTTCATTTCTACAATGAATTGCCAGCGTATTGGAGGAACGGAAAGAAGAAGTAGAAATCACCGGTACCGCAAGAACGCAAAGCCCGTCCTCCCCGGAAGACGGGCTTTTGATTATGGGGGGGCTTTAGTACATTGATGCAACGACCACAAACGCCGACATGATCTCTCAGGAGTTCCTACAGACCATCCCCATCTTCGAGAAGCTCTCCCCGGCTGATTTCGAGGTTCTCGGCAGGCTCTGGAAACCCCGCAAGCTCAGGAAATCGGAGATTCTGTTCCGATACGGGGAAACCGGAACCTCGATGGTGGTGATCGAGGAAGGAGTGATCGGAATCAGCGTGCCCGTGGAGAATCAGAAGAAGGAGATGCAGATCTCCGTTCTGCACGAGGGGGAGTTTGTGGGTGAACTGGCGCTGATTGACGGGCTTCCGAGAACCGCCACGGCCCGTGCGCTGGAGCCTTCGCTCGTGCAGGAAATGAAACGCGACGATTTTGTGCAATTTCTCCTCCAACGCCCCGCCGTTGCCATTTCCATGATGAGCGAAATGGGAAAAAGGCTCCGGGCGACGAACGAACTCGTTCAGTCGCTTGCGTCGAAGAATGTGAACGAGGAGATCGAGGACAGGCTGACCTTCGGCGAGCGCCTGGCCGACAAGATTGCGGAGTTCGGAGGAAGCTGGACCTTCATCATAGCGTTCATGGCCTTCCTGGGGAGCTGGATGGCGCTGAATACCGTGCAACTGTGGTTCAAGCCTTTCGACGAGTTTCCCTATATCTTTCTGAACCTGATGCTCTCCTGCCTGGCAGCCCTGCAGGCTCCGATCATCATGATGAGCCAGAACCGGGCGCAGAAGAAGGACCGGCTGAAAGCCGAGCTCGATTATCAGGTGAACCTCAAGTCGGAGCTCATGCTTCAACAGCTTCATGTCAAATTTGACGAGCTCCGGGCGAATGAGATTCACGACATGCACGCGGCGATCGAGACGCGCCTGAAGGACCTGCTGGGCGCTTCCGGAGAAATCCGAAATCAGGAGGGAGAGCAGTCGTGAAGATCTACACCAGAACAGGCGATAGGGGGGAAACGTCGCTGTTCGGAGGGGGACGCGTGCCCAAGAATGCCCCGCGCATCGAAGCCTACGGTACGATTGATGAATTGAATTCCCATCTGGGCGTCGTGCGGGCTCAGGGGCCTTCCCCGGACCTGGATGCGCAGCTTGCGAGGATTCAGGAGCAGCTCTTCGTGCTGGGCGCTCAGCTTGCCGCCACAAGAGCGGAGACGGTGAAGATAGCAGATCGTGATGTTGCGGAGCTGGAATCCGCCATTGACCGGCTTGAGGCCGATCTTCCTCCATTGAAGACGTTCATCCTGCCCGGCGGGGGCCGCGTTGGTTCTGCCCTTCACGTTGCAAGAACCGTGTGCCGCCGCGCTGAACGCTTGGTTGTCGCGCTTGACCAGACCGAACGGCTTGATCCATCGATCATCGTATTCCTGAACCGCCTCTCCGACCTGTTGTTCGTCATGGCACGGCATGCAAACCGCACGGACAAGGTGCCTGAGAGCCCCTGGTCGCCCCGCTGATCCGTCACGAGTTTCCCGGTTTACCTACGAGAATACGCGGCTCAACAACTTCCGCTTTGCAACGGGCAGAATCGTTGCCTGGAACGGGAATTCGAGCGTGGTTTCGCAGAGGAACGTTGCAGGGTTCGGGAGGTCGCGGTTGCGCTCGATGAGATCGAGCTTGATCGATTCCGGGGAGGGTGAAACGATGCCCCGGGGCACGGAATCGACGATGCTGGTCTTCAGGGTACGGAACTGCTCATGGCCGGAGGTGAAGAGCGAGGTTTCGTAACGCAGTAAGTGGAGGATTTCTTCACTGTTCTCCGGCACAAAGTAATATCCCTCCTCCTTGTACATGGGGAGAATTCCGACTTCCTCGATGCGCAGATTCTCATCGACAAAATCGTAGATCTTCATTCCTTCTTCCACAGCCTCTTCGACCCGCGGTATTGCCCAACGGATGAGGTCCATCACCCTTGAGAAATCCGAGCCGCTCAGCGGATGGGCGTCGTAGGTCAGCTTCTTCTCTTGCAGATTAATGCCGGAGAGTTTTCGGGGAAGGTGTTGGTCAAGAGAAGAGGACTCCTGGACGAGGGCTTTGAGGGCGTGGAGAAGATCGATGAGTTCCGACAGGGCGGGGTAGAGGCGGTTGTGGACAAACTCTGCCGTCAGTACTTTGAGACCCTGAAGGACTCTGTACTCGTTGGATTCCTGATCCCGGCCTGCGGCCAGGAACGTTTCCAGGGAGAGAGGATGCATAGAATCGCTCCTCAGCATGTTGATCGGGTTTCACGCAAAAGTAAGAGAGCGCGTAAAAAAAGTCAAGCCACACGGTCACGCAGGCGGGGAAAAAATGCTTGATATTCACCCGAAGGTTCTCTATACTTTCTTCCGTGTACTGATCTCGCAGCGTTCCCGGCATGAGGAGGCTTCCATGAGCGGCGAGTATGAGGATGAGCTGAGCCAGATGTACGAGGAGCCGGAACACCGGAAAGTGCTCGATTCCGCCATGTTCCAGCTTCCGATCAAGCACCTCAAGGTTCTGAAGCCCGTTGCGGTTTCCCCCGGTGCTCCGGTGGCAGAGGCGGTGGAGGTCATGCGCCGGAAGCGGATAGGCTGTGTCATGGTCACCGAGAAGGCGAAGCTCGTCGGCATCCTCACCGAGAGGGATATCCTCCTGAAAGTTGCCGGTGTGAAGGGAACGGAGGCGAAACCGGTGAGCGAGGTGATGACTCCCGATCCGGAAGTGTTTCAGCCCGACGACAGCATCGCGTTTGTGCTGAATGCCATGCACGTGGGGGGATATCGCCACGTTCCGGTGGTGGACGAGGCCGGGAAGCCGGTGGCCGTGGTTTCCGTGAAGGACATCGTCGGATTCATCCTTGATCATTTTGCAGAAGATGTGCTGAACCTTCCTCCCAAACCGATTCGAACAACCGATCAGCGCGAAGGCGCGTAATCACTGCCAAGGAGATGATACCATGCCATGGGTAATTACCAGACTGTGTGCAGACTGCGTGGATACAGCGTGTGTGAAGGTGTGTCCCGTCGATTGCATCTACGGTCTGACGGTCGAAGATTCCAACTACCGCAAACAACTGTTCATCCATCCCGAAGAGTGCATCAATTGCGCGGCGTGTGAGCCGGAGTGTCCCTGGGGCGCGATCTTTGAAGATGCCGCCACCCCGGATGTCTTCAAGGAAGACATCGAGATCAACGTGAAGGTGTTCGAGGCGCATCCGAAGGAGGAATTCACGACGACGCCCGATCCCATCAAGTCTCATCCGACTCCCGAGGAGATCGAGGAGAACTACAAGAAATGGGGATACCAGAAGTAAGGTAATGATTCTCTCGATGGCCATCATGGACAGACGCTGCGTGAACATCGCAGCGTTTGTCGTTTGATGGCCTTGTTGTTACGTCTTTTCGTCGAATCGTTTTTCTTCGTCGAACCGTTGGTTCGTTGTTTCGTATTCTCCTTGACAATCGGACAATTTCCGTTTATATTTTTCAGTCGTTTCAGCGCAGTGTTCGGTCGCTCTCTTCACGACGATTATTCCGCTCTTGATGCTCACTGAATTCGGCAAAATCCTCATCTTCTTCATTCTCGGCGGTGTCTTTGTAGCGGGCGGATTGATTGCCTCTTGGCTCCTGCGCCCCCACCGTCCGTATCCCGGCAAGCTCTCTACGTACGAATGCGGCGAGGAACCCATCGGCTCAGCATGGGTCCGGTTCAACGTTCGCTTCTATGTCATCGCCCTCGTGTTTCTCATTTTCGATGTCGAAATCGTCTTCCTCTTTCCCTGGGCGCTTGTCTATAGAGAGCTGGGTCTCTTCGCATTTGTCGAAATGGCGGTGTTTCTGCTGATTCTCTGGGTGGGGTATGCCTATGTGTGGGTGAAAGGCGACCTGAACTGGGACAAGCCGGCTCCGCAGGTGCCGACATTGAACTTCACCGCGGCGAAACCTGCCGCCCGGCCCGAGCCCGTGGAAGCGTAACGAAGGAGCAGGTGATGGGAATCCTCAATTATAAGTTTGAGAGCAGCAATATCCTGATCACGTCACTGGACGGCCTCCTGAACTGGGCGCGTCTTTCCTCTCTCTGGCAGATGCAGTTCGGCCTGGCGTGCTGTGCCATCGAGATGATGGCGGCCTCCGCTTCGAACTTTGACATCATGAGGTTTGGAGTGATCCCACGCGCCACGCCCCGGCAGTGCGATGTGATGATTGTGTCGGGAACCGTCACGTTGAAAATGGCCACGCGCATCAAACGGTTGTTTGACCAGATGCCCGAGCCGCGGTATGTGATCTCCATGGGAAGCTGTTCGAATTGCGGCGGCCCGTACTGGGAACATGGGTATCACGTCCTCAAAGGCGTGGACCGGGTGATCCCGGTGGATGTGTACGTTCCCGGATGCCCGCCCCGGCCTGAAGCCCTCCTGGAAGGAATCATCAAGCTTCAGGAAAAGGTCCGGAAGGAAAGCCTGGTGAAAAAACTGGTCCCCTCAGCATGACCGCGCAGGAAATCTACGATAACCTGAAGGCCAAATTCGGCGATGCCGTCGGCGAAGCCAGGCTGGATGCCCTCCAGCCCTGGATTGCGATTTCGGAAACCCGGACCAGGGAGATCTGCCAGTTCCTGCGCGATGAGCCGGCCTTTGCCTTCGATTATCTGAGTTGTTTGAGCGGCGTTGATTATGCGGACGGAAAGCTCGGCGTAGTGTATCACTTGTTCTCAATGATCCACCGGCACAAGATCGTTCTGCGAACCATGTGCACGCGGGAGCACCCGCATATCCAGTCTGTGTCCGCCGTATGGGGAACCGCCAACTGGCACGAACGCGAAGCCTATGACATGTTCGGCATTGTGTTCGATGAACACCCGGATTTGCGGCGGATCCTGTGCGGCGATGACTATCCCGGCTACCCCCTGCGGAAGGATTTCAAGGTCCCCGAGTTCTATAACGGAATGAAAGTCCCGTATTGATCCGCTCATGAAGGAATCCCGAACGCTCCCCACCGATTACGTCAGCTCGCCTGAACGAACCTCCAGCGGACGGACCCTCCGAACCGACGAAATGATCCTCAATATGGGGCCTCAGCACCCGTCCACCCACGGCGTCTTGCGGCTCGAGTTGGTTGTTGACGGGGAGATCATCGTGGATGTCATTCCGCACATCGGTTACCTGCACCGCTGTTTTGAAAAACATGCGGAGCACATGACCAACTATCAACAGGTCATTCCGTACGCCGACCGCATGGACTATCTCTCCTCGATGTGCAATGACTGGGCTTATGCACTCGCCGTCGAGAAGCTCCTGAAGCTTGAAATCCCGGAGCGCGTGCAGTACATCAGGCTCATCATGGCAGAACTGCAGAGAATTGCCAGCCATCTCATTGCCGTCGGGACGTACGCCATCGACATGGGTGCGTTCACGCCCTTCCTGTGGTGTTTCCGCGACCGGGAACGGATTCTCGACCTTTTTGAAATGACCTGCGGCGCGCGCCTCCTGTACAATTATATCTGGGTCGGCGGTGTTTCGCACGACCTTCCCCCGCGGTTCGTCGAAAAGGCAAAGGATTTCTGCAGGGATTTTCGCAAGACGCTCAAGGAAGTGCATGACGTTCTGACGTACAACGAGATCTTCATCAAGCGCACGGCGAACGTTGGCGTTCTTCCGAAGGACGTAGCCATCAATTATGCCTGCAGTGGCCCAATGCTCCGCGGCTCAGGCGTTGATTGGGATCTCCGCAGGGACGATCCGTACGGCATCTATGACAGGTTTGAGTGGGCCGTGCAGATCGGCAAAGGGGAAGCGGGTACGGTGGGTGATTGCTGGGACCGGTACATGGTTCGGATGAGGGAGATGGAGGAAAGCACGAAGCTCATCGAGCAGGCAGTGGCCTCCATTCCCGAAGGCAACGTGCAGTCGGCAATTCCGAAGAGGATTCGTCCCGAAGCGGGCGAGGTGTACGTGCGATCAGAGTCCCCCCGGGGAGAGCTGGGATTCTATGTTATCAGCGACGGAACGGCGAGCCCCTATCGCGTGAAGGCCCGTGCGCCGGCATTTGTGAACCTGAGTGTGCTCCCTGAAATTTCGCGCGGTGCGATGGTGGCGGATCTTGTCGCCATCGCCGGCAGCGTTGACATTGTTCTGGGAGAGGTCGACCGGTAAGGCAGATCATGGAAGAACTTCTTCAATCGATCATCGGAGAAAGCTGGATCCTCTACGTCCTCCTGGCGGCACCACCACTGGTGTTCATCCTGGTCTATGCCCTGGTGACCGTGTGGACGGAAATGAAAGTGTCAGCGCACATGCAGGACCGCCTTGCCTATATGTACACCGGACCTCATGGAGTCCTCCAGCCCCTGGCCGATATTCTGAAGCTCCTCCAGAAGGAAGACACGGTGCCCGCGGCGGCCGACAAACCCTTGTTCATCATGGCTCCGTATCTGGTGTTCATCGGAACCTATGCAGGGTTTGCCGCCTTGCCGTTCAGCAGCGCGTACATCGGCAGTGATATCAACCTCGGCGCCTTCTACATCATTGCAGTTTCATCGATCGTCGTGGTGGGGCTTCTCATGGCGGGATGGGCCTCGAACAACAAATGGTCGATATTCGGGGCCATGAGGTCTGCCGCACAGATCGTAAGCTACGAGATTCCGACAGCACTGGCCCTGCTGGTGGCGGTGATGATCACCGGGTCGCTCAATCTGCAGGACGTCATCCGGTTTCAGGAGGGAGGCATCCTGAACTGGGTGGTGTTTGGCGGACCCCTGCCTGTTGTCCAGAAACTGCTCCTCCTGCCCTTCACGTTGACCGCGTTTCTCATCATGTTCATTGCCGGCGTGGCCGAGGTGAACAGGACCCCGTTTGATCTCCCGGAGGCGGAATCAGAGCTCGTGCAGGGATACAACACCGAATACTCGGGGATGAAGTTCGCGATCTTCTATCTTGCCGAGTATGCCAACATGTACCTGGTGTCCGGCGTTGCGGCCTGCCTGTTCCTGGGCGGATGGTCGAGCCCGTTCGGAGACTTCATGTCCGGTCCGCTCTGGGGTGTGTTCTGGATCGTCGTCAAGGGGTACTTCTTCGTGTTCCTCCAGATCTGGATCCGCTGGACACTTCCACGCCTGCGGGTGGACCAGCTGATGTACACTTCCTGGAAGGTGCTGATACCCTTCCTCTTTGCCTGTTTGTTTGGAGTCGGTCTGATTCTGGTGCTTTAGAGAGGAGAGATGGAAGCTGTTCGGACATATTTTCGCGACATCTGGAAGGCTCTTTCGTCGATTGCCGTCGGTTTGAGTGTGACGATCCGGCATCTGGTGCGCCCGGCGGTGACGGTGCAGTACCCGGATGTCAAGCTGAAGATGCCTGAAAGAGCCCGCAACCGGCTCTATGTGAACATAGACGACTGCATCGGTTGTGATCAGTGTGCCTTGGCCTGTCCGGTGGATTGCATCACGATCGAAACGATCAAATCCACTCCCGATCAGGATCTTGGGGTCACCTCGACAGGGCACAAGAAGCGTCTGCACCTGCCGCGATTCGACATCGACATTGCAAAATGCTGTTACTGCGGACTGTGCGTGTATCCATGTCCGACCGAGTGCATTGTCATGACGGACGTCTATGAGTTCTCCGAGTTCGACCGGCACAACCTCATCTATCAATTCAGCGCGATGAAGCCGGACCAGATTGATGACGCGAAGGCGAAATTGAAGAAGGCGGAGGAGGAAGCCGCCGCGAAGAAGGCGGCAGCAGCCGCGGCCGCGGAAGAAAAGAAGAAATCCGAACAGCCGAAGCAAGGGTAAGATGGAACTCACCACGATCGTCTTCTATCTCTTTGCCGCGATCACCCTGATTGCCGGCGCGATCGTCGTTTTTTCACGGAGCGTCGTATACTCGGCATTTGCGCTCTTGTTTACATTCTTCGGCGTTGCCGGTTTGTACGTTCTCCTCATGGCTGATTTTCTTGCGGTCACCCAGCTGATGATCTACGTCGGGGCGATTCTTGTTCTCCTGATTTTCGGAGTCATGCTCACGACGCGCGTGATTGATGTGCAAATGCGGACCGGGACAATTCAGGTTCTGCCCGCCCTTCTCATTGTTGCCGCCCTCGCGGGCGTCCTTGTGCACATCTTTGTTTCAACGGACTGGAATGTCCTTCCGGAGGCCTTCGCCCCCGAGCAAACGGCGCCTCAGATTGGCACCGCACTCCTGACGACCTATGTCCTCCCGTTCGAAGTGGCATCGGTCATCCTCCTCGTTGCATTGATTGGCGCCGCCATGATTGCGCGCAGGGAGAGAAAGGCCTGATATGCCCGATTGGAATGACTGGCTCATGCAACCCGGCCTGACGCACTTCCTCATCGTCAGCGGAATCCTCTTTTCTCTCGGAGTCTTTGCGATCATCACCCGCCGCAACGCCGTCATGGTTCTGATGGGCATCGAGCTCATCCTGAACGCGGCCAACATCAATTTTGTGGCGTTCTCCAGATTCACGACGGGAGCTTTTGACGGCCAGGTGATCGCCGTTTTTGTGATTATTCTGGCGGCCGCCGAAGCGGCGATCGCCCTTGCCATCGTGCTCAACATCTACCAGATGTTCAACACGGTGAACGTGGACGAGATCAATCTTTTGCGCGATTGACGGATATCCGACCGTATGGCACCTGAAACGATCATCCTGCTTGCGACTGCCGTTCTGTTCATCCCTCTGCTGAGCTTCGTCGTCCTTATTTTCTTTGGCAGTCGGATGCCCAGACAGGGGGATTGGTTCGGGACGGCCCTGTTGTTCGGTGGCCTCGTCCTCTCGGGCATCATCCTCTCCGCCAAGCTCTCCTCGTACCATGATGACGTTCTGCAGAGTCTGTTCACCTGGGTGGACTTCGGCACGGTTGCGGGCATCGGTCCTCTCAGAATCGAACTGGGCATCATGGTGGACAACCTCTCGGCGATTATGATGGTTGCCGTGATGATCGTGAGCTCGTTCGTCCATTTGTTTTCGATCGGCTACATGCATGGAGACGTGCGCTACGGGCGTTATTTTGCCTACCTCGGGCTCTTCACGTTCTCGATGATGGGAATTGTGCTGACGAACAACTTCTGGATGATGTACGTGTTTTGGGAGCTTGTCGGACTCAGTTCCTATCTGCTGATCGGCCACTGGTTCGAAAAGAGATCCGCCTCAGACGCGGCCAAGAAGGCGTTCATTGTGAACAGGATCGGCGACATCGGCATGTTTACCGGCATCATGATCCTGTTTGCGACATTCCATTCGTTCAACTTCGACGTCATTTTCGGCTCAATTCAAAGCGGCACCATCCCGTTGGGCAGTGAAGCATGGCTGACGGCGGCGGGGATTCTGATCTTCGCCGGTGCGGTCGGCAAATCGGCGCAGTTCCCCCTGCATGTCTGGCTTCCCGACGCCATGGAAGGCCCTACCCCTGTCAGCGCCCTGATCCACGCGGCCACCATGGTCGCCGCAGGCGTGTACCTTGTCGCGCGGACATTCGCCATGATGACCGCAGACGCCCTCGCGGTGATCGCGACCATCGGCGCCATCACGGCCTTCATTGCAGCAACGATCGCCATCGCACAAAACGACATCAAGAAGGTCCTTGCCTATTCCACCGTGAGCCAGCTCGGCTACATGGTCATGGCCCTGGGCGTAGGAGCCTACACGGCCGGGTTTTTTCATCTGATCACCCACGCCATGTTCAAGGCGGGCCTGTTCCTTGGCTCCGGCTCGGTGATTCACGCCATGCATCACGCGCTGCATGCAAAGCATGACCATGAGACCGATCCCCAGGACATCCGGAACATGGGCGGGCTGGGCAGAAAGATGCCCGTGACGTTCTGGACGTTCGTGATCTACACGCTCGCGATATCGGGCGTGCCGCTCACATCCGGATTTCTGAGCAAGGACGAGATTCTTGCCGGGACACTCGTGTTCGGCGAGCTCACAGGCAATATGCTCATCCCGATCGTGGGATTCTTCGTCGCGGGCCTCACCGCATTCTACATGTTCCGGCTTGTGATTCTGGTGTTCCTCGGCGAGCACAAGAACCCGTCGCGCCTTGAGGACATTCACGAATCTCCGGCCACGATGACCGTGCCCCTCATCGTTTTTGCCGTTCTGTCGTTTTTTGCATTCTACAGCCTCAATCCATTCGGCGCCGCGGACGGATGGTTCTACGATGCGATCGCCCGTCCCGTCTCAGTTGTCCCGGCGTCGGTTGCAGCGGCCGGACCCGCGGAGTTTGAAGAAGTTTTGCACAGCGTCCATTCCAATGCCATGATGCTGTCGCTGACGGTCGCAGGATTGGGCATATTGCTGGCATTTGTGACTTACAAATGGCGGAAGATCAGCGCGGATGCGGTCGCGGGAGCGCTCCGGCCCATCCACTCGTTTCTGCTGAACAAGTGGTACTTTGACGAGGCCTACGATGCGACGGCGGTCAAAGGAACCCTCCTGTTAACGCGCGTTTTTCGCTGGTTTGACACCGTGATCATCGATGGATTGGTGAATGGGACTGCGAGCTGGACACGCGCAATCACGCTGGGGACAAAGAAGAACTGGGAGGAAGGGAACCTCGCCGCAGTGTTTTATCTGATTGTGAGTGGAGCCGTGTCGGTCTATGCAGCCTGGCTCACTGGAACGGCAATCTGGCCGGAGCATGCGACGGTTCTGCAGGCGGTGTGGTACGGGATTCTCAGCATTGGTGCAGGAGGACTGACGTTCTTCCTGTTTTACGTCGGAGTAGGTGGATTCGACAACAGGATCGTCGATGGCGTTGTCAATCTGGTCGCGTACCTGGCGGGTTTTTTCGGACTCCTGACGCGCAGAATTCAAACCGGGAAGGTGCAGACCTACCTGGCGTTTGTTCTGCTGGGTGTCATGGTTTTCTTCTTGTGGTTCACCTGATGTGAGTTAGCGGAGGAACAACCTTCATGGAATTCTTTGGTATTGGCATTCTCACCTGGATCACCTTTCTCCCGATCATCGGCATGGTGGCCGTTCTGACGGTCCCGAAGGGGAACGAGGGTCCCTTGAAATGGATCCCCGCCGGGGTGACGTTTCTGCAGGTTGTTCTTGCAACCGTCATTTACTTCTCGTTCAACCAGGGAATGGCGGGCATCAATTCCCTCGAGGGAATGCAGTTCGTGGAAAAGGCTACGTGGATCGACGTGCCGGCGACATCCTGGTTCGGAAGAATCCAGATCGAGTATTTCCTTGGCGTCGACGGCCTGAGCGTATCGATGGTTCTCCTGACGGCTCTGATCAGCTTCATCGCGGTCTTTGCCTCGTGGAACATCGAGAAGTCGCTCAAAGGCTATATGGCCATGCTCCTGCTTCTGGACACCGGAATGATGGGTGTTTTCGTCGCATTGGACTTCTTCCTGTTCTACGTGTTCTGGGAGCTCATGCTTCTGCCGATGTACTTTTTGATCGGCATCTGGGGTGGGCCGCGGCGCGAGTATGCGGCCATCAAGTTCTTCCTCTACACGCTTCTGGGCAGTGTGCTGATCCTGCTGGCCATGATTGCCTTGTACTTCAGCGTGACTGTGATGGACCCCTCAACCGGAGAAAAGATCCACACCTTCAACATGCTGGCCATGATGAATCCGGCAAACTATGAGCCGGGGAGCCTCCTTGCAGGTGTCGGAACCTATTGGCGTTACCTTGCCTACATCGCCCTGTTCATAGGGTTTGCGATCAAGGTTCCGATCTTCCCGTTCCATACCTGGTTGCCGGATGCCCATGTAGAGGCCCCCACGGCGATCAGCGTGATCCTGGCGGGCGTGCTTTTGAAAATGGGCACCTACGGGCTTCTGAGAATCAGCTATCCAATGTTTCCGGATATCGCCCAAGCATACGCCGTTCCCCTCGCCGTCGTGGCATTCATCAACATCGTGTACGGCGCACTCTGTGCCATGGCACAGCAGGATTTCAAGAAGCTCATCGCCTACTCCAGCATCAGCCACATGGGAGTCGTTCTGCTGGGCATGGCGGCGATGAACACCCAGGGAATGGTCGGTGCAGTGTTTCAGATGTTCAATCACGGCACCATCACCGCAATGCTCTTCTTGATTGTCGGCGTCATTTACGACCGGGCGCACACGCGCGATCTCGATGCCTTTGGCGGACTCGCGATCACGATGCCGAAGTATACAGGAATCATGATGGTGGCGTTCTTTGCTGCGCTCGGCCTGCCGGGCCTCAGCGGCTTTGTGTCCGAGGCCTTCTCGTTCCTGGGTGCCTTCCAGACACACCGGCTCATTACGATCGCGTCGACGCTGGGAATTGTCCTGACCGCCGCCTATATGCTGTGGACGATTCAGCGGGTATTCCTCGGAAAGCCCAACGAAAAATGGGCGGGACTCCCCGATATCAATGGCCGCGAGATGTTCACCCTCGTGCCGCTGGGAATCATCGTCCTGGCCCTGGGAGTGTATCCGTCGCTCCTGTTGGATCTCCTGACGACCTCCCTGAATCACCTGGTGAATGTCGTCGCCGCAGGCGCATCCATGGCCATGGTGCCGTAGAGAGCCGATATGATCGAGCAAATCCTGAACAGCCTTTCCCGGTTTCTCCCCGAGGTGACACTTGTCGTCGCGTTCTGTGTGACGCTTCTGATCAGCCTGATTCTTTCAAGCAAAGGGCGGAACAGGGGACGCGTGGCGGTTCCGGGTGCGGCCCTCATCGGTGTCGCAGTATCGCTTGTTTTCGTTTTCGACCAGGTCGGCACGTCGGAGGCAATCTTTTCCGGCATGGTGGTTGTCGACCCATTCTCGGTGTTCTTCAAGACCGTGATCGCCGGCTCTTCCATCCTTATCATTCTCTTTTCTCTCTTCTCCTCTGAGGTGCGGAACGCGGAGCGTTACCGCGGAGAATATTTTTCGCTCCTGCTCGCTCTCACACTTGGCATGTACCTCATGGCCGCTTCGGCCAATCTGCTGATGATGATCCTGGCGCTGGAACTGACGAGCCTGACCTCCTACGTCCTTGCAGGATATACCAAGGATGCGGGAGATTCCAGCGAGGCGTCGCTGAAGTACATCATTTACGGGGCGCTGTCGAGCGGACTGATGCTGTACGGAGTGTCGATTCTCTACGGGTTGACCGGCGCCACGGACATCTACGGAGTGAACAAGGCCCTCAGCGGGGGGGAGGTGGATGAGGTTGCCCTCCTCATCGCGAGCATTCTGATCATTGCAGGGTTCGGCTACAAGATTTCAGCCGTTCCGTTTCACTTCTGGACACCCGACGTGTACGAGGGCGCTCCGGTGACCATCACGGCCTTCCTCTCGGTGGCATCAAAAGCGGCCGGGTTTGCCATGATGATCCGGTTCTTCAAGGTCTCCTTCATCGATTCCAGCGTCATCGGTCTGCCCGAGGGCATGTGGGCTTCGCTTCAGGGATTCGAATGGAACAAACTGCTGGCGATCCTGTCCGTGCTCACGATGACCCTCGGCAACCTCGTGGCAATCTGGCAGAACAATCTGAAGCGCCTCCTCGCGTATTCCAGCATTGCTCATGCGGGCTACATGCTGATGGGCGTCGTGGTGCTGAGTGACAAGGGTCTGGCGGCGGTACTGATCTATTTTGTTGTGTACCTCTTCATGAACCTCGGCGCCTTCCTCGTGGTAATGATGGTCGCCAACAAGACCGGCAGTGAAGACATTGAATCGTACAAGGGCCTGGGGTACCGCTCCCCTCTCATCGGGGTGGCGATGGTGATCTTCTTCATCTCCCTCACCGGCCTGCCGCCGACAGCCGGGTTCATCGGCAAGCTCTACCTGTTCGTGGCCTTGCTTGACGCGCAATGGGTCTGGCTCGCCATCGTCGGCGCGCTGAACAGCGTCGTCTCGTTGTATTATTATGTCCGGGTTCTGAGGAACATGTTCCTCCGCGATCCCGAAAAGGATGCGGGGCCGCTGGCGTTCAGCATGCCCCAGGTCATCCTGCTTTTCGTGCTCCTCCTTCCTACGCTTATCCTGGGACTCTATTTTGCCCCCCTGGTTGACTGGGCAAACGCATCCGTTCTGATGTTTGGTGTGCGATAACGCACAACAGTGCGGTCTGGTTCGCCGTACGTTAACTCTGAACAGCGTGTGAACCAATCGTTCCATGTATCAGACCTCTTCACAAGCGAATATCCTCCTCGTCGACGATAACGACGAATTCAGGCGGTTTTTTTCGAGCGTAATGACGGACGAATTCAGCCACCGGGTCGTCGTCGCCTCGTCCGGCCACGAAGCGCTGGAGATTCTCCGGGGCGGAAGGGCATTTTTCGACGTGATCTTTCTGGACTATTTCATGCCCGGCATGTCCGGGCTGGAGGTCCTGCATCGTCTGAAGGAAGAAGGCATCAGGATTCCGGTTGTCGTACTTACGGGAGCTGGTAATGAAACCGTGGCGGTGGAAGCAATGAAGCTGGGGGCGTATGACTATCTGCGAAAAGAGGATATCGACATTCCCCACCTCGGGACGGTGATCGAAGCAACGCGTGAGAGGCACATGTTTCGTGTGGCAAAGGAACTGGAGGAAGATCAAGCCCGGGAGATTCTCCTCAATAAGGAAGCGACGGAACGGGTGAGGAGTGTTCTGAATGCCATGACGCCGGCCCTCAACTCGGCCCTGGCGGAAATCGCGGTGCATCTGGAAATTCATGCACCCCACGCTCTGCGCGAGGTGGAGGCGGGAACGGCGCGCTCACGTCTCAGTGCCATCTTCAGGGAGCTTCAGAGGCAGGTTGCCGTGCTGGAGTCGGGCATTAAAGGATTATTGAACCTCTACCAGCTCGTGTACGCACGGCATGAAATGTCATCGGCAATTGAGGAGATTGAAAGGGAGCTTGAGGAGAAGATCAAGGCCCTGAAGAGTGGGGAAGATCCCCCGTCACGGGCCTGAGCTCCTCCGCCTTACCCGTTGAACGATTCTTCGCACCCCGTCGAGGACCAGGGCAGGTTCGCACGCTTCGATGACAGGGCTCTGCCTCCTGATGAATTCAGAGAATCCGCCTGTGGCGACGACCCTGGCTTTTTTGCCTTCCCGTTTCCTGATCTCCTCCTGGAGCCGTCGTATCATTCCCTCCAGACCGTCAATGGCGCCATAGAGAATGCCCGCCTGCATGCTCGACACCGTATCCACGCCGATGACGGTGGGAGGGAGATGCAATTCGATTTTCGGGAGTTTGGCCGCTCTGCGGTGGAGGTCTGCGGCCGACGTCTCGATACCGGGAGCGATCACCCCGCCGAGGTAATCTCCGTTCGATGCAATGACGTCGTAGGTCGTGGCAGTTCCGAAGTCCACAACGATCAACGGTCCTCCGTACTTTGCAAAACCCGCAATGGCATTGCAGAGCCTGTCGGCGCCGACTGCCGTGGGGTCCGTGTAGCGGATGGCAATGCCAAGATCGAGCCGCGAGTCGATGATAATGGGGGTAATTCCGAAGTATTTCTCTGCCGTGTCAGCATACACGTCTGTCAGATTCGGCACGACCGAAGAAATACCGATGTCGGTAATGGCAGAAGCATCGATTGAGCGCGCGGTGAGAAGCTGTTGAAGCTGAGTGCCGGCTTCGTCACCGGTTCGCTGGGGATTACTGGACACGCGCCAGTCGGCTTTCAATTCATCGTTGCTGAAGACCCCGAAAACCGTATGGGTGTTTCCGATGTCGATGGCGAGAAGCATGGTCAGTGTGATGGAAGAAGTGAAATGTCGCCGGCGTAGATTGTGCGGGGGCCCGAAGGGGTCTGCAACACAAGTCCGCCATCCTCATTCAAACCCACAGCCTTGCCGGTCACAAGATCGTTGTCCTGGGCAACCGTGATTTCGCGTCCAAACATTGTACATCGGGACGTCCAGTCGGCAAGGATCGCATCGAAATCGCCGCGACGGACATCTTCATAGGTCCGTTCCAGCGAGAGCAATACCCGGGCCAGGAGGTCAAGTCGATCGACGGGTCGTCCCAACGCGATTCTCAGCGATGTTGCCCGATCGCGCAGGAAATCGGGAAAACGCTCCTGGTTGACGTTAAGACCAATGCCGACAACCGAATACTCGATTGTTTCGCCCTTCAGCGAGTTCTCCAGAAGAATGCCGCAGACTTTTCTGCCGTCAAGCAAGACATCATTCGGCCATTTGCATTCGACCGACGGGGCACCGGTCCCCTCGATGGCCCGGGCTACGGCGACGGAGGCGAAAAAAGTCAGCAATCCGGCCAGCGGCCGGGGGAGGGAAGGACGCAGAATGACGGAGAAGAGCAGATTCTCGTTTGCTTCCGCCTCCCATGGACGGCCAAGTCGTCCCTTGCCCTGGGTCTGAAATTCGGCCAGCACAACGGCGCCTTCCGCCGTATCAGCCTCGGCCAACGTTTTCGCGCAGGCGTTGGTGGAATCGATCGTCTCAAAAACGAAAAGCTTCCTTCCCACAAACCGGGTCTGGAGCCGTTCCTGAATCAGGGCCTTGGACAGCATGTTGTCATTGACCGCCGGAATAGACCGAGGGTTTTCCGTCCTTCCGGAGCATCCGTGGAAACTCCGCCGCTTTCCATGTCGTCGCATAGATCAGTCTGCCGATCATTGTCATCCGGTCAAACTCGATCTTTTCCACCGTATCCGTCGGGCGGTGATAGTCTTCGTGGACGCCGGTGAAGAAGAACGCAATCGGAATGCCATTCCGGGCAAAATTGTAGTGGTCGCTCCGGCGGTAGAACTGGTTCGGATCGTTGTCGTCGTTGTACTCGTAATCCAGGGCGAGCTTGACCGTCTGCCGGTTGGCGGCCTGCAGGAGGCTGTCGAGCTCGGTGCTGATCTTGTCGGAACCGATGACATACACATACGGTTCATTCTGCGACCGGTGTTTCGGATCGATCCGCCCGATCATGTCCATGTTAATGTTGGCCAGGGTTTTCTCGAGCGGAACAACAGGATGGGAAGTGTAGTACGATGACCCCAGAAGGCCCTTTTCCTCACCTGCCACGGTCATGAACAGAATACTGCGTTTCGGTTTCCGTGGGTTCATCGCAAACGCTTCGGCGAGTTCAAGGATCATCGAGGTGCCCGATCCGTCGTCATCCGCTCCGTTGTACACATCTCCGGTGGCGGGATTGATACCGACGTGATCGTAGTGGGCGGTCAGGACGACATATTCGTTTTTCAGGACCGGGTCGGAGCCTTCGAGGAGGCCGAGGACGTTTTCAGATGTCTTGACTTCGTGGTGGACGTTGAAGTCAAGCGTGACCATCACATTCTTCAATGGTACGGGACGAAACGTGGAGTCCGACCTGAGACTCTCGCGGAGCAGGGGGAGTGTCGTACCGAGGCCTGCGAGCAGTTCTTCGGCCACGGTGGGGCTGACGAAGACCGTGGGAGTATTGCCGCTGCGCCGCTGAGCGCTTTTGAGGGAAAAGGAGCCCTTGTCGAGGAAGCCTGCGAAGGATGTTGCCAGGCCTTCGATCGTGCTTTCCTTCTCATCGATCACAACGAGGATTGCGGAAGCAGTGCGGAAGGCTCTGAACATGGATCTCCTGCTGCGTTGACGGCCGGCCTCGGAGGTGTCTCTCTGCCCGGCCAGGAGCACGACGATCTTGTCTGCAAGGGCTGTTTCCTCCTCCGGCGTGCGGGGGGAATCAATAAAGCCGATGAAGACCGGTGTGGATGCAAGAGTCGTATCCAGGGTGGCTGCCGTGAGGAAGTCCTTACCAAACGCAAAGGATCGCGTGCTGCGATCACTCTTGATGCTGAGGCTTGTGGTGGGATCGACGCGGTAATTGTCGAGTTCGAACGGTTGGAAATACGTTCCGTTCGTTCCCGCCGGTTTCAGCTTCAAACGCGAAAACCAGGATGCGATGTACTGGGCGGCGACTTTCTGCCCGCGAAAGGTCGTTTCCCGTCCCTCCAACTCGTCCGAAGCGAGGAAAGTGAGATGGGCTTTCAGATCATTGGGATCGAGTGAGGAGTATCCCGGCCACGCCTGCTTGTCAAAGAAGTTTTTGGGTTGACCAGAAAGTCCAGTCCAAAGGGTGAAAAGAAGAAGAATCGCTTTCCGCATCGAGGTATTCCTTCCAATTGTTAAAAGCGAGCCAGAATACCGAATTATTGGATTCTAAGCAAGCCTGAAAATTTGGCAGATGGTTATGCTAACATGTCTATTTTTCTGTCAGTGGTATGCCAAAATGGCAACAACGTCTGATGAAGCTCATGGACTCATGTTTCTGTAAGTAGTTTTATTACAATAAGTTAAGTGATTTTCATCTGAAAGGTGGCATTCTGGCATGATAATTGGTGGATAGAGGGGACAAAAGAACCAATGTGGAGGACACACCGATGTTTGTTCGAATTGCTGGTTTTGATCCGTTGTTTGACTTTGATCGGACTGTTGACGAGATGTTGTCGGGCTGGGGGACAGTCCGGACCGCGGGGTACCCTGCGATGGATGTTGCCGAGTATGACGGCGAGTATGTGGTTGTGGCTGAGCTTCCCGGGATGAAGAAGGAGGATGTGAAGATTTCCGTTGAAGAAGGGAATCTGGTTCTTCGCGGGGAGCGCAAGCACTATGGACTCCCCGAGGGAACGAAGGTTTTGCGGCATGAGACCCATACGCATCCCTTCGTCCGCAGGTTTGTCCTTCCGGATGAAGTGAACGTGAACGAGATCTCGGCCGAGATGAAAGACGGGATTCTGCGGATCCGTCTGCCGAAGACGGAGCAGGCACGGCCCCGGGAGATCAGCATCCGATAAGGGAAGGAGGTCAGCCATGACGAAGAAGAACGATACGGCACTGGTCCGGCGCGGCAACAATGCCCTGATGCGCCAGACGGAGCCCCGGGAGGAGGTTGTGACCCCGGCGGCTGATGTGTTCGAGACCGGTGATTCGTTCATCGTCCGGATCGACATGCCTGGCGCCCGGCGGGAGAGTCTTCAGGTCAGCGTCGATGCGCGGACCCTCAGCATCAGGGGCAGTGTCGGTTCCCTGCACGATGGCGAAGCACGGCTCGCATTGAACGAGATTGCCCACAAAAGTTTTTACAGACAGTTTGCACTGACGGACGGAATTGAGTCCGGACGCATTCAGGCGGAATTCGAAGACGGCGTTCTGACTGTCGTCCTTCCGAAGTCCGACGAATGGAAAGCAAAAGAAATCCGCATTTCGTAACCCAGTTCAGAAAGGAGGAATCGCTATGGCACTGATTCGATGGAATCCGACGCGTGAAGCTTCCTTCCCCAGCGAGCTGTGGAACATCCATCGCGAGTTCGACCGGCTGTTCGACAGCATGATGAGGGGAGGCATTCAGGATGACGGGACCTTCGGCCTGAACATGTGGACGCCCCCTGTGGACATCCATGAGCAGGAAAACGAATACGTCGTGAAGGTTGAATTGCCGGGCGTGAGCAAAGACGACGTCAAGATCACGCTGGAGTCCAACATCCTGACCATCCGCGGTGAGAAGAAGCGGGAGAACGAGGAGAAGAACGAGAACTTCCACCGGGTGGAGAGGACCTATGGTTCGTTCCAACGGTCCTTCACGCTTCCGACTTCGGTGAAGAGTGACAAGATCGATGCCAGCTACAAGGATGGCATCCTCACCGTCACGCTTCCCAAGGCGGAGGAAGCGAAGCCGAAACAAATTGAAGTCAAGGTCAGAAGTTGACCCAAGCTGCACGCACGGCTTCATGTGGCATGACCGGCCGGGTCCGCCCAACCGAGGTGGACCCGTCCGTTTTTCCCCGCCCGAAGCGCAGCGGCACGCACCATCCGAACAAAGGAGAATGATCCATGTCCACCAAAGGCACAAAAATCATCGGCATCGACCTGGGAACGACGAACTCAGTGGTCGCCGTGATGGAAGGCAATGACCCTGTAGTGATTGCCAATGCAGAAGGGTCGCGGACGACGCCGTCTGTGGTCGCGTTCACCAAGTCGGGTGAACGGCTCGTCGGCGCGGCTGCGAAACGTCAGGCGGTTACGAACTCCCAGAATACCGTCTACTCCATCAAGAGGTTCATGGGACGCTTCTTTCACGAAGTGAACGAGGAGATGAAGCTTGTTCCCTACAAAGTCGTTCAGGGAGACAACAACACAGCCCGGGTTCAGGCCGGGGACCGCGTCTATTCCCCGCCTGAAATCTCCGCAATGATCCTTCAGAAAATGAAGCAAACGGCCGAAGACTACCTTGGAACCAAGGTGACGGACGCCGTCATCACCGTTCCGGCCTATTTCAACGATGCACAGAGACAAGCGACGAAGGAGGCAGGTGAGATCGCCGGCCTGAACGTCCGGCGTATCATCAACGAGCCGACTGCGGCCGCCCTCGCCTATGGCCTCGACAAGAAGAACAAGGATATCAAGGTGGCGGTTTTCGACCTTGGCGGCGGCACATTTGACATCTCTGTTCTCGAGCTTGGCGACGGTGTTTTCGAAGTGAAATCCACGAACGGCGACACGCATTTGGGCGGTGACAACTTCGACCAGCGCCTGATCGATTACCTGGCCGATGAGTTCAAGAAGCAGGAAGGAATCGATCTGCGCAAAGACCCGATGGCGCTCCAGCGCCTGCGGGAGGCCGCCGAAAAGGCGAAGATGGAGCTGTCCCAGCTCATGCAAACGGAGGTCAACCTCCCGTTTATCACGGCCACGGCCGACGGTCCGAAACACCTGACCACGACCATCACGCGGGCGAAGTTCGAACAGCTCGTGGAGGATCTGGTCCAGCGGTGTGTACCGCCGGTGGAGAAGGCCATGAAAGACGCCGGGTTGAGCCCCCGGGAGATCGACGAGGTGATCCTCGTGGGCGGCATGACCCGCGTCCCGCGGATCCAACAGCTGGTCAAGGATATCTTTGGCAAAGAAGGCCACAAGGGCGTCAATCCCGATGAGGTCGTCGCGATCGGAGCGGCGATCCAGGGCGGCGTGCTCACCGGTGACGTGACGGATGTCCTCCTGCTCGATGTAACCCCATTGACCCTGGGCATCGAGACGCTTGGCGGCGTCATGACGCCGATGATCCAGGCCAACACGACGATCCCGACGAAGAAGAGCGAGATCTTTTCGACGGCGTCGGACAACCAACCGTCCGTCGAGATCCACATTCTCCAGGGTGAACGTCCAATGGCCGTGGACAACCGCACGTTGGGCAGGTTCCACCTCGATGGAATCCCGCCTGCTCCGCGCGGCGTACCCCAAATCGAGGTCACCTTCGACATCGACGCGAACGGCATCCTCCACGTTTCCGCCAAAGACAAGGCGACGAACAAAGAACAGTCCATCCGCATCACGTCCTCGAGCGGACTAAGCAAGGAAGAGATCGAAAAGATGAAGAGCGATGCTCAGGCCCATGCGGCCGAGGACCGGAAGCGGAAAGAAGAGATCGAAACCAAGAACCAGGCCGACAATCTCGTCTTCCAGACGCGAAAACAGCTCAAAGATCTGGGCGACAAGATGAAACCTGAGGTCAAGGCCAGGGTCGAGGGCGCGGCCAACGCGCTCGAGGAAGCGATCAAGAACGGATCGATCAGTGACATCAAGGCAAAGACCGAGTCGCTGAACGCGGCCTGGAACGAAGCGTCGTCGCAGATGTATGAAGCGACGCGCGCTCAGGGCCAGGCTGGTCCTCAAGCCGGCCCGTCGCCCGACGAAGGCGATAAAAGCGGCAAACGGGTGGAAAATGCCGACTTCGAGGTCGTCGATGAGAAGGAGGAAAAAAACAAGGACAAGTCGTAACCATCCGACGACGTGTCAGAGGCGGAAAGGCGAGGCTTCCCCCTCGCCTTTTCTTTTGTGAAAGGCACCAGAAATGAACTTCAGCAAATTTACGATCAAGTCCCAGGAAGCGGTCCAGAACGCCCAGGCAATCGCCGCGAACTATCACAATCCGTCCATCGAACCCGAACACTTGTTGGCGGCGCTGGTACAGGAGGACGAAGGGATAGTTGTTCCAACCCTCCAGAAGGTCGGCGCAAACGTCCGGCATGTGCGGATCAAAATCAACGAGGAGCTCGAAAAGCTTCCGAAATTCGAGGGTGGAGGAGCGGCAGGCCAGCATCTTTCACCGGCGTTGGCCGAGTTGTTCGAGACCGCCCATAAGGAAGCTGCAGCGCTGAAGGACGAGTTTGTCAGCACCGAACATCTGCTCATGGCACTGCTGGCGGAACCGAAACGGGGAGGCAAGGCTTCAGTTGCATCGAGGATCCTGAAGGAACAGGGGGTTACAAAGGACGCAGTGCTGAAGGCCCTGAAAGATTTGCGGGGCGGTCAGCGAGTGACGGACCAGACCCCTGAGGAGAAGTACCAGGCCTTGCAGAAATTCGGGCGGGATCTGAACGAGCTTGCGCGTAAGGGAAAGCTCGATCCGGTGATCGGGCGGCAGGATGAAATCCGCCGCGTGCTTCAGGTTCTCTCAAGACGCACGAAGAACAACCCGGTGCTGATCGGAGATCCCGGCGTTGGAAAGACGGCCATCGCCGAGGGCATAGCGCATCGGATCGTGCAAGGGGATGTACCGGAAACTCTGAAAACAAAACGCATCGTGGCCCTCGACATGGGTTCGCTTGTCGCCGGAACAAGTTTCCGGGGCCAGTTTGAAGAGCGCCTGAAAGCCGTCCTCCGTGAGGTCACCGAATCCAACGGCGAGATCATTCTGTTTATCGACGAGCTGCACACGCTGGTCGGTGCGGGCGCCGCTCAAGGCGCCGTTGACGCGGCCAACATGCTTAAACCCGCGCTGGCGCGGGGTGACCTGCGCGCCATCGGTGCGACGACGATTGACGAATACCGGAAACACATCGAGAAGGATCCCGCTCTGGAACGCCGGTTCCAGCCTGTCCTGATCGACGAACCGACGGTTGAGGACACGATCTCCATCCTCCGCGGCCTGAAGGAACGCTATGAAGTTCATCATGGTGTGCGCATTACCGACGGTGCGATCGTCGCCGCGGCACAGTTGAGCCATCGTTACATTACCGACCGGTTCCTGCCTGACAAGGCCATCGACCTGGTGGACGAAGCGGCCTCGAAGCTCAGGATCGAGATCGATTCAATGCCGGAGGAGCTCGACGAGGTGGAGCGCAAAGTCAAACAGCTCGAGATCGAGCGCGAAGCCGTTCGCAGGGAAAAAGACGAGGAATCGAAGGACCGTCTTGCCGCCATTGAGCGCGATCTGGCGGACCTGAAACAAACGCGGTCGGAGCTGAAGGCCCATTGGGAGTTGGAAAAAGGGCTCATCCAGGGCCTTCGGAGCATGAAGGAGGAAATCGAGCGTGCAAAACTTGAGGCAGAGGCAAAGGAACGTGAAGGGGACCTGGGCCGCGTGGCTGAATTGCGGTATGGAGTGATTGCAGGCCTGGAAAAGAAGCTGAAGGCTGAGTCCGCCAAGCTTGCGGAGGTTCAAAAGAGCCGCAAAATGCTCAAGGAGGAGGTGGATGCCGAGGACATTGCCGAAATCGTTGCGAAATGGACCGGCATTCCCGTCACCCGCATGCTGGAAAGCGAACGCAGCCGGCTCCTGCATCTGGAAGACCGAATTCATGACCGCCTTGTAGATCAGGAGGACGCCGTAAAGGCGGTTGCCAACGCAATCCGCCGAAGCCGCGCCGGCATGCAGGATGAGCGCAGGCCCATCGGTTCATTCATCTTTCTGGGCAGTACCGGCGTCGGAAAAACCGAATTGGCGCGGGCCCTCGCCGAATTCCTGTTCAACGACGAACAGGCCATGGTGCGGATCGACATGAGCGAGTACATGGAGAAGTTCTCCGTCTCGCGCCTCATCGGCGCCCCGCCGGGATACGTCGGATACGAAGAGGGCGGACAGCTGACCGAAGCGGTCCGCAGAAAGCCGTACTCAGTGGTACTGCTCGACGAGATCGAAAAGGCCCATCCCGAAGTGTTCAACGTTCTGCTCCAGGTGCTCGACGAGGGTCGGCTGACGGACAGCAAGGGAAGGACGGTCAATTTCAAAAATACGATCATCATCATGACCTCCAACATCGGATCACATCTGATCCAGGAGAAATTGGAATTCGTCAATGAGGACAATCGCGATGAGATCATGGGCGAGCTGAGGACGAAGTTGTTCGATCTCCTGCGCCAGACGATCCGGCCGGAGTTTCTGAACAGGATCGATGAAATCGTGCTCTTCAAACCCCTGACGAAATCCGAGATACGCTCAATCGTGGATCTTCAACTCAGGGACGTCCGTCGCCTGGCGTCGGCAAAGAACATCACGCTCTCTTTCAGCGAGGAGTTGACCGATTGGCTGGCGAAGCTGGGATTCGACCCTGTTTTCGGTGCCCGGCCACTCAAGCGCGTCATCCAGAAGTACATTGTGAACCGGCTCTCTGAGAAAATCCTCTCGGGACACGTCAACGAGGGGGATTCGGTGGACATCGGATTGGACGGAAGGGGAATGGTGGAGTTTGTCGTGAGGGTGAGAGCAGAAGCCGTCTAAGGTCAAATCCGAAATACGAATGACGAAATACGAAACACACCTGAAGTCGGAACCGCCTTGGACCCTGGTGTTTGCCGATGTCGGGGTTGTTGTTCATGCTTTCCTCCGTTGCTTTCTGCGGCATTTGTGAGTACCTTGCCGCGATATGCAACTTTCATCCCTCCTCGGACATACACGCGAACTCCTGCTTCAAATCCGCTCCACTGGCCGACCGGCCGACAGCCTCATTGATTCGTTCTTCCGATCGCGGAGATATCTGGGGTCTCATGACCGGAGGTTCATTGCCGAAACGGCCTATGGCACCCTTCGGCACCTTCGATGGTGCGAAGCCGTCGCAGAATCCGCCCTGGGAGGGTATTCAAACGGACTCTCCGATGAGGAAAAGCTCCTCTTCACGGTGGTCGCTCACCATGTTCGCAAAGCCGGCAATCCCGTTCCAGCCATCGCCGACCTGAAGCCATTGCTGACATCGGAGTCTTCCGGGGTTCTCGACCGCTTTGTTGCCCGTTTGCCCCTTGCTCACCCGGCAGCTCCCGATCAGACGACACAATTCTCCGTCGAGTACTCACTGCCGGATTGGCTTGCCGGCAGGCTCATGGACGCATACGGCCTGGAGGAGGCCGCCAAGCTCTGTGAATCATTGAACACTCAGGCCCCGTTGAACCTGCGCGTCAATACCTTGAAAACCTCGGTCTCTGAATGCGCCGAGAGGCTTCGAAGGGAGGGAGTGGAGGCGCGCCCGGGCGGGCTTTCCCCCGTCGGACTGACCGTTCCCAAACGTCTGAATATCTTCCGCCTGCAGGCATTTCGCGACGGACTGTTTGAGGTTCAGGATGAGGGGAGCCAGCTTGTGGGAATCCTGCTCGATCCAAAGCCCACCTGGAAGGTTCTGGATGCCTGTGCCGGCGCGGGCGGAAAAACCCTGCATCTGGCGGCAATCATGAAGAATCGGGGGGAAGTCGTCGCGGCAGACGTGCACGACCGGAGGATCGGGGAACTGCGAAAGCGGGCCGCACGGGCAGGAGCGTCGAATATCCGAATGATGCTCACAGACGAACTGACCGCGCGGGAACAATACGATGGATTCTTTGATGTCGTGTTTCTTGATGTTCCCTGCAGTGGCACCGGAACCCTCCGCCGGAATCCGGGCCTGAAGTGGAGCCTCAAAGAATCGGATATTCCGGAACTGAAAGAAAAACAGGTTCACATCATGGCAGTCCACAAGCGGTTTGTCAAGCCCGGAGGGATGATGTTCTATGCGACCTGCTCTCTCTTACGGGACGAAAACGAGGACGTGGTGGATGCGTTCCTGGCCGGGAATTCCGACTTCGAGCGCGCAGACTTTGAAGAGTATGCGCGGCGAACGGGAATGGAGAGATTTGTCACCGAAAACGCACTCCGATTGTTCCCTCATGTCCACGGCACCGACGGTTTCTTCTGCGCGGCCCTGAGGAAACGCCATGGATGATGCGGTCAGATACCTGAAGCCGGACGTCGTGGCCCAGCTCGCGAACATGGAACTGCGCGCGAGGCTGGTCGTGGAGGGCTTCCTGACCGGTCTCCACAAGAGCCCGTACCACGGATTCAGCGTCGAATTCACCGAGCATCGTCCCTACATGCCGGGGGACGAGATCAAGCACATCGATTGGAAGGCGTTCGCCAAAACGGACCGGTACTACATCAAGCAGTTCGAAGAGGAAACGAACCTCAAGACCTACCTGATCATGGATGCCAGCGGATCGATGGGGTTTGGGTCCGGAGGAAGATTGACCAAGAGCCGGTATGCTTCGTATGTCGCTGCGGCACTGGCGTATCTGATGATCCAGCAGAGGGATGCCGTGGGGTTGACGATCTACGACGAGGCCGTTCGCGTTTCACTCTGGCCGCGTGCGACGCCGTCCTACCTTCGCTCCATCCTTGCGGAGCTCGAGGGACTTCAGACAGGGAACAAGACGGGAACCGCCGCGTCGCTCAATGCCGTGGCAGAGCGCATCAAACGTCGCGGGCTCGTGGTGGTCATCAGTGACCTCTTTGACGATCCGGGAAAGGTCATGACCGCCCTCAAGCACTTCCGTTCCCGCGGCAACGAGGTCATCGTCATGCAGGTGCTCGATCCGCTCGAACGATCGTTCGCCTTCGAAGGCGAAGCGGTGTTCAGGGACATGGAAACGCAAGAGGAACTGATGACCCAGCCGTACCACATTCGCAGGGCCTATCAGCAGACGATGAGGGAGTTTCTCGACGGCTACCGGCGCGAATGCAGGGAGAACAACATCGACCATGTGCTTCTGGACACTGCGACGCCGTTTGACAAGGCGCTGTTCGAGTATCTGAAGAAACGCGGGCGGGTCTCTTGAGAATGAAACCAGAGATTCAAAATGAAGAAGGGTGGATTGCGGGAGCTGGCGACGTGAGCCGGAACGGACAGGAAAAGCTCGTTGTCAAGGGTGCCCGGGTCCATAACCTGAAAAACATCGATGTCGAGCTGCCGCGTGAGCGGCTCATCGTCATCACGGGCCTCTCGGGCTCCGGAAAATCCAGCCTGGCGTTCGACACGATCTACGCCGAGGGCCAGCGCCGGTACGTGGAAAGCCTCTCTGCCTACGCACGGCAGTTCATTGGACTCATGGAACGGCCCGATGTGGACTACATCGAAGGTCTGAGCCCCTCGATTTCCATCGAGCAGAAGACCGTCAGCCACAATCCGCGCTCCACCGTCGGCACCGTCACCGAGATTTACGACTACCTCCGCCTGCTGTTTGCCCGTGCCGGCATTCAGTTCTGCTACAACTGCGGAAGGAAGGTTCAGAAGCAGAGTACCGACCAGATTATTGAGGCCATCCGCAGGTATCCACAGGGGGCGAAGCTCCAGATCCTGGCCCCTGTCGTGCGCGGGAGAAAGGGACATTACCGGGAGTTGTTTGAGCAGATTGCGAAAGACGGGTTTGTCAGGGTCCGAATCGACGGCGAGATCAAAGAAATCGTTCAGGGACTCAAAGCCGACAGATACAAGGTTCACAACATTGAGATCGTCGTCGATCGCATCGTCGTCAGGAACGAAATGAGATCCCGGATCGCAGATTCTGTCGAAACGGCGCTTCGTTTCGGCGGCGGCGTTTTGATCATCAATGACGGGAAACAGGATCAGCTGTTCAGTCAGCAATATGCCTGCCATGTGTGCGGTATCAGTTACGAGGAACCTGCTCCAAACTCGTTCTCGTTCAATTCCCCCGCCGGCTTTTGTCCTGAGTGCGAAGGGCTTGGGGAGCGGAAAGCGTTGAGCCTGGACCTGATCATACCAGACGAAAACAAGTCGATTCAGGAAGAAGGAATTGCGCCCCTTGGCAAGCCCCGGCCAACGTGGATGTTCGCCCAGGTCAGGGCAGTGGCGAAGAAATTCGGCTTCACGTTTGAGACTCCGTTGAAGAAAATCCCGCCCGAAGCGCGCAAAGCTCTGTTGTACGGGCTTGGCGATGAAAAGCTGGAAGTGGAGTACAATACGGAACGGGGCAGGACGGTGACCTATCGACATCGGTACGCGGGGATCATGGACATGTTGAAACGGTACTATGACGAGACGACGTCCAACCAGATCCGCGAATGGGTGGAGTCATTCATGGTGACCACAACATGCGGATCGTGCCGGGGGGGACGGCTGAGAAAGGAAAGCCTCGCCATCAAGCTGGAGGACGCAACAACCGGGAAGTTGTGGAACATTCAGGATGTGGTCTCCCTCTCCATCCGAGCCTGCAGAGAGTTTTTCATGAATCTGACGCTCTCGGCGCGTCATCAGACCATTGCGCGGCAGGTGCTCAAGGAGATCAACGACCGCTTGAGTTTTTTGCTGAACGTTGGCCTGGATTACCTGACGCTCGACCGGTCCGCCCGCACGTTATCCGGCGGGGAAGGACAGAGGATTCGTCTGGCCACGCAGATCGGCACCCAGCTTGTCGGCGTGCTGTACATTCTGGATGAGCCCAGCATTGGCCTGCATCAGCGTGACAACATCAAGCTCATCGAATCCCTGAAATCGCTCCGGGATCTTGGCAACACCGTTGTGGTCGTGGAGCATGACAGGGAGATGATCGAGCATGCGGATTATGTGGTGGATCTGGGCCCGGGCGCGGGGGAACACGGCGGGTACGTGGTGCGGACGGGCTCTCCGGCGGACATCGTGGAGGGAAGAAGCGACGGGAAGGGCAAAAAGCAACAAGCGAGAAGCAAGAGGCCGGCGGAGATGAGACCCGGGGGAGAGGGTAACGGTGCAATGCAATCGCTGACGGCCATGTATCTTGGAGGAATCCGCGAGATTCCGGTGCCGGAAAAGCGCAGAGAGGGAAACGGTAAGAAATTGATCGTGCGCGGCGCGCGGGGGAACAATCTGAAAAACGTTGATCTGTCCGTTCCCCTGGGCACGTTTGTGTGCGTCACCGGCGTGAGCGGATCAGGAAAATCGTCGCTGGTCAACGAGACGTTGTTTCCCATCCTCTCGCGCACGTTTTACAAGACCAGGCTTGTTCCCCTGCCGTACGGTTCGATCGAGGGTCTGGAGCATGTCGACAAGGTGATCGACATTGACCAGTCGCCGATCGGACGCACGCCGCGGTCCAATCCCGCCACGTACACAGGCTTGTTCACGCACATCCGCGACCTGTTTACGCAGTTGCCGGAGGCGAAGATCCGCGGATACAAGGCCGGACGGTTCAGCTTCAACGTGAAGGGTGGACGATGCGAGGAGTGTGAAGGAGACGGCGTGAGGCGGATTGAAATGAATTTTCTCCCCGATGTGTATGTGCTTTGCGATGTTTGCAAGGGGAAGCGGTATAACCGGGAGACGCTGGAGGTGCGCTATAAGGGGAAATCCATTGCAGACGTGCTGGACATGACGGTGGAAGAGGCGCTGACGTTGTTTGCAGATCTGCCCAGGGTGAAGCGTCATTTGCAGACGTTATTCGATGTCGGGTTGGGCTACCTGCGCCTTGGCCAGCAGGCCACGACGCTTTCGGGTGGGGAGGCCCAGCGTGTGAAACTTTCCACGGAGTTGTCGAAAATCGGCACGGGCAAAACGCTCTACATTCTCGACGAACCGACCACCGGCCTGCATTTCGAAGACATCCGCATGCTGCTGTCGGTCCTGAACAAGCTTGTGGACAAGGGAAACACGGTGATCGTCATTGAGCACAATCTGGATGTCATCAAGACCGCCGATTGGGTGATCGATTTGGGGCCGGATGGAGGCGAGGAGGGAGGGCGGATTGTGGCGGAGGGGAGGCCGGAGGATGTCGTCCGTGCTCAGGGTTCTCACACGGGATTGTTTCTCAAGGGTGCCCTTCGGATGTGATGTCGTCAGCGGCGCGATACCCATGGATTGTTCTTCACGAGGAATCTCCAGCGACGCTCTGTACCGAATCGGATGCCAATTCGGGTTGTCGCGACGATCACCGGTCTTTCCTCGGTCCGGTTCTGTGCGATCATGATTGAATCCGACAGAAGATCTGACCCGTTCCTGGCTCTTTGGATGCCAAATGCTTCACACAGTTTCGCCGGCCCGTTTGTCAGGTCATAGACACTCTGGTTTGAGCCAAAGCCCCTGTTGCGTTTCATCGTTTCGATCCCTGCCAACGGTTCAACCGCCCTTAGCAAAACCGCCTCCCCAATTCCCTCCCTCCCTGTCACAACATTCGCGCAGAAATGCATCCCATAGGTAAAGTACACGTAGAGATGTCCCCCCTCCCAAAACATCACCTCATTGCGTTTTGTCTTTCCACGATAGGCGTGGCTCGCAGGATCTCTCCGTCCGAGATAGGCCTCAACCTCCACAATCTTCCCGACCAGAATGTTCCGGCCGATTTTGCGGACGAGGAGCTTCCCCAGAAGGTCTTTGGCGACGGTCAGCGTAGGGCGGAGATAGAAGGAGCGGGGAAGAGGATGAAGGCTTGGGAGAACCAAAGAGATTGTCAATTTTCGGTTTCAATGGAATGGACGATATTTCGGAGAAGCAGAAGCAGGAGGATTGGAGTACCTACTTTGGTTTGAACTCGCCGATAATCCTTTCGATCTCTGATTCCGAGATTCCTGTGCCGAATTGTTTCTCCCCGGTCTCCTTTCCGTCCCCTTTCGGCCTGACCGGTTCGGATGTTGCGTTCTGCCACGCATTTCCGGCACGTGCCCGGATGCGCTCGTCAATGACGTCCATCCACGAACGCCGGGGAGCCGGCGGTGTCCGCCGTGCAGTGTCGGTTTTTCGGGTTTCTTCGGCCACTGCGGTATGGAGCGGCGGATTGATCGGCCGGGTTTCAAACGCCAGGCGCTTCACATTGATCAAATGTCGCGCCGAGACATTGTCCGAGATGATGGATCCGCCAAACGTGCCGGGGCCGAGCGTCATGGACGGCGTGAGCTCGTTCGTGTATCCCACCGCGCCAAGAGCGGCCTGGGTGTTCACCAGGACCCGGAAGGCCGGCTTCTCAAGGCCGAACTTTAGAATAACCTCCGAGTCCGACGAATGAATCACCATCGAGTGTCCGATGCCTCCGAAGTTCAGCATTTCGATGCAGAGTTCACAGCCCTTCTGCCATCCATTGGCTGTCAAAAACGAGAGCACGGGAGAGAGCTTTTCGCGGGAGAGCGGGTACTCGCGGCCGATCGCGGGAATTTCGGCAATCAGGCACGTCGTATCACCCGAGACATCAAATCCCGCCTTTCGTGCGATGACCTGAGGCGGCTTGCCGACGATGTCCGGATTGATCGCGCCGCGCTGATCGAACATCGTGCGGCTGAGCCGTTCGCGCTCCTCGGGTGACACGAAATAAGCTCCCTGTTTCCTGAATTCCTTGATGACAGCCTCGCGGATCGGCTCGTCAACAATGACGCCGGATTCTGTCGAGCAGAGCACCCCCCAATCGAACATCTTGCCTGAAATGATGTCCGCCACAGCCTTGCGGATGTTCGCCGTGCGCTCGATGAAGGCGGGAACGTTGCCGGATCCCACCCCGTAGGCGGGCTTTCCGGAGCTGTACGCCGCCTTGACCATCGGGTTGGAACCGGTGGCGAGGATGACCGATGTAAGCTTGTTGCGCATCAGCTCATTTGTGCCCTCGATGTGGCTCACCGACATGCAGTTGATCAGACCCGGCGGCGCTCCGGCGGCTTCGGCCGCTTCGGCAACAATGCGGGCAGCCTCCTGCGTGCATTTGACCGCGCGTGGATGCGGGCTTGCAACGAAGCCGTTCCGGCCCTTGACAGCAATGATGGCCTTGAACATGACTGTGGAGGTGGGATTGGTCGAGGGGATCAACGCGGCAACCACGCCCATCGGCTCCGCGATCTCGATGATGCGTTTTTCTTTGTCTTCACGGATCACGCCGACGGTCTTGAGGTCCTTGATCGATTCCCAGACCCTGCGCGTGGCAAACTCGTTCTTCTTCTTCTTGTCCGCCGGCCTCCCGAACCCTGTTTCCTCGTGGGCGAGCCTTCCGAGCCGTTCCGCCGCCGCAAATCCCGCATCGGCCATGGCCTTCACGATCTTGTCCACGTGTTCCTGGCTGAAAGCGCGAAATGCGCGTTGGGCTTCCTTTGCTTTCGCGAGGAGCGATCGGGCTTCCTGGATGGACAGAAGATCGGTGTCGAGGGACATGAGGCGAGAGAGTCTGAAATTGAAGAGAAGGTAAACGAAAATCGATGATTCCGCAAGTGGATTTCCAATTGTCAATTTGCGATTTTCCATTGACGATGAGCTCCCCTGAAGGCATCGAAATCCCGTGAAACGCCGTCTCGATTGGCTCCTCAGCTCGAGGGGAATCCGGATTGTCCATGAAGATGCTTCATTGCTTGTTCTTGACAAGCCGGCACCGTTTTTGGTGATTCCCGACCGGTACGACGATTCCATCCCAAACATCTACCGGATTCTTGAGGGCGAGCTCGGGGAGATCTTTGTTGTTCACCGGATCGACAAGGAAACAAGCGGTCTTGTGGTTTTTGCAAAGTCAGCCGAAGCACATCGGCACATGAGCGGGCAGTTCGAAGGAAGGGAGGTGGAAAAGGTGTATGAAGCGATTGTGCGGGGACGGCCGGAGCGGACCGAGGGTGTGATCGATCTTCCGATCCGCGAGAAGATTCGCGGCATCATGTCGGTCGACAGGAAAAAGGGAAAGCCGTCAGTGACCCGGTACAGGGTTCTGAACGAGTTCAGAGGATTCGCGCATCTTGAACTTCATCCTGAAACGGGCAGGATGCATCAGATCAGGATTCACCTGAAAGCCATCGGTCTCCCGATTCTCTGCGATTTGGCGTACGGGGGCGGCGGGGGATTCCATCTGTCGGAAATCAAGGTGGGGTACAGGAAGAAGGTGGAAGACAGAGAAGAAGTGGAGGAGAAACCGTTGTTGTCCAGGACTGCCCTCCATGCCTCCGGTTTGTCGTTCCGACACCCGTCCAACGGGGAGAGGGTTGCGTTCGCCAGCCGGTTGCCGAAAGACATGCGGTCGGTGGTCAGGATGCTCACAAAGTACGCGGCGGGACGCGGCGGGGGGTGAAGCGAATCAGAACAGCGTTTCCTGGCCCGGGGGCCCTTTGCGGCTGAGGCCGAAATGCTTGTAGACGAGGGGTGACGCTTCCCGGCCGCGGGGTGTCCGCAAGAGGAATCCCTCCTGGATCAGGTACGGTTCATACACTTCCTCAATCGTTCCCGGCTCTTCTCCCACTGCGACGGCCAGCGTGTTCAATCCCACAGGACCACCGCTGTACTTTTCGATGATGGTCCGCAGGATTCTCTTGTCCATCTCATCGAGCCCGTGCTCATCGACCTCGAGCGCCTTCAGGCTGTATTCCGCCACTTCCCTCGTAATCACCCCCTTGTACTGCTTCAGCTTCTCGTCCGCCTCAGCAAAATCCCTGCATCGTTTCAACAACCTGTTGGCGATGCGAGGGGTTCCGCGCGCCCGCCGCGCGATTTCCATCGCGCCATCGGCATCGACGCGCACGTTGAGAATCCCGGCTGAGCGCTGGATGATCTGGTACAGGTTTCCAGGCGGATAGTAATCGAGACGGTTGGTTACCCCGAATCGCGCCCTCAAGGGCGAGGTCAGCAATCCCGCACGGGTCGTTGCCCCGACAAGCGTGAATTGCGGGAGGGAAATCTGGATGCTCCGTGCGTTCGGACCGGAATCGATGATGATGTCGAGCCGGTATTCCTCCATGGCGGAATACAGATACTCCTCCACAACCGGATTCAGACGGTGGATTTCATCGATGAAGAGGACTTCGCCCTCCCGGAGATTGGTCAGAATTCCCGCCAGATCACCCGGCTTGTCGAGGACCGGTCCGGATGTGATCCTGATGCCCGTTCCCATCTCGTGGGCGATCACGTAGGCCAGCGTGGTCTTGCCCAGCCCCGGGGGACCGGTCAGCAGAACATGGTCCAGAGCTTCATTCCGTTGACGCGCCGCGGCAATGAAGATCTTCAGGTTCTCGACAATCTTCTCCTGTCCGATGAATTCATCGAAGGCTGACGGACGGAGCGTCTGGTCGAGCTCGAGTTCGTTCTCGAGGCGTTCGGGGGTGGTGTGATCAGATCTCACGCAAGATACTCACTGATACTCACTGATACTCGCAGATGGTACATTTGGAATGATTGGAAGAAAAAAACAACCGTGAATTTACTACCGTGAATCTCCACGGTGCCATTGGCTCTTCCACCATTCCAATATTCCATCATTCCATCATCCGGTCTTACTTGCTGCTCGTGTGCTTCAGCGCGGTTTTGATCAATTCTTCCACAGACGCGCCGTTCGTTTCTGCTGTTGCGGCTCTGACGGCACGTTCGGCCACCTGGCGCGAATACCCGAGGGAGGTGAGTGCGAGCAGTGCCTGTGTGCGAGGGTCTTCTTGTCCGGCCGACTGGATAGAGACCATTCCCGCCGTTTCAGCGCGTCCGATCTTGTCGCGCAATTCGACAACGAGGCGCTCGGCGGTCTTTCGTCCGACGCCCGGAATGGCAACCAACGCGGCGACATTGCCCTGCAGAATGTAATTCCGCAAATCCGCGGCCGGAATGCCCGACAAGATTCCCTGGGCAATGCGGGGGCCGATGCCTGTGACGGAGATCAGAAGCCTGAACAGAACCAGCTCGTCTTCCGTTGCAAAGCCATAGAGTTGAAGCGCGTCCTCGCGGACCTGCAGATGGGTCAGGAGCGTGACCGTCGCGCCCGTGGTACCGATGGCTTCGAATGTCGAGAGAGGAATATTCACTGCATAGCCGACTCCCTGGACGTCGATCAGGACTTCGGTTGGCGTCTTGGCTTTGAGGATTCCGGTGAGGGAGGCGATCATGGTTGCTGGAGGACGCGCTCGGGATGTTTGGCCAGAAATGCCTTCCAGGCGTTGTTTTCTGTGGGCCGCGTGCGTTTTCGACGCGATTGCGCGACGGAGCCCCGGCGTTGGAGATGGCAAAGCGCGACGGCGAGGGCGTCGGTGGCATCGAAGAGCCTGGACTTCTTGCGCGAAGGGGCGATATCCAGCAACCGGCGCACCATTGCCTGAACCTGCTCCTTGGATGCTGCCCCGTTGCCGACAACAGCCTTCTTGATTTCGCGGGGAGAATACTCGGCGGTCGGGATCTCCGAGTTCACCGCGGCCAGGATCGACACGCCGCGCGCATGGCCGATCTTGAGCGCCGATTGGGCATTGCGTCCATAGAAAGCCGTTTCGATCGCAAATTCGTCGGGATGGTACCGCTCGATCACGTCGCAGAGCGTGGTGTAAATGGCCTTCAGTCTGAGGGGCATGGACCGGGTACTGCGGTTTTTCACCACGTCGTACGCAAGCACGCGTGCTCCTCCATTGCGCTGTTCAATGACCCCATATCCTGTGACAAGTGTTCCCGGATCGACGCCGAGGATGATCATGACAAGTCAAAAGTAAAAAATTTAAAATTGAAAATGAAAAAATTTAAAATGGGAAACTGAAAACCAGGCCGTTCATACCTCACGATCCCATGCCGGCAGTCTTGATGTCACGCAGTTTCAGCTGGGGCACGAGTTCGCCGGCGAAGTCGCTTTCGTCAATCGAAAAGGCGAGATCCACGCGACGCCCGGCCAGGCGGTCGATGAGCCCGCCCAGATTGAAGCCAATGGCGTCAAAGATGCGGGCGTTCTGCCGGACCTTGAACCTGAGATGATTATTGCCCACGATTCTGGGGGATCCCACGACCTCGGCGTTGCGCACGGCAAAGACGGGTCTCATGTTCCTCGGTCCGAACGGGGCAAATTGGTTAAGGATTCTGATGAACTTGGGTGTCAGGTCTGACAACTCGATCGCCGCATCGATTCTGATCTCCGGCGTGAGCACGTCGTCCGTCAGCAATTCCTTTGCCACGGCGGAAAACGCTTCCTTGAATTCCTCAATGCGATCCACAGCAATCGTCAGGCCTGCGGCATGTTTGTGGCCGCCGAACTGAAGCAGGGTGTCCTCACACCGCTTCAAGGCCTGGTAGATGTCGAATCCTGCAACGCTCCGGGCCGAGCCTTTGGCCACGCCGTCCACCGTCGTCAGCATGATGGCGGGACGATAGTAGCGCTCCACGAGCCGCGAAGCCACGATGCCGATGACGCCCGGATGCCAGGACTCCTGGTGAAGAACAATCGCGCCTTCCTTTTCCATGTCAAGAAATCCCTCCACCAGATCCTGAGCCTGCATGAAGGTTTCTTCGTCAATTCTGCGGCGATTCTTGTTCTCTTCCTCGAACACCTGAGCAAGCGTCAGGGCTCTTTCGTAGGAATCGCACGTCAGCAGCTCCACCGCCCTGTTGGCGTCGCCCAGACGGCCTACGGCGTTGATGCGCGGTGCCAGGATGAACACGATCTGCCCTGCGGTGATGCGCCCGGGTTTCAGTCCGGAAGTTTCGATGAGCGCCCTGATGCCGGGGCGGGGCTCCGTGTTGATCAGCTCCAGGCCCAGCCTGACCAGCGTCCTGTTCTCTTCGGAGAGAGCCACAATGTCTGCCGTCGAGGCGAGCGCCACGAAGTCGAGATATCGCGCAAGGTGGTAGTCGGCGTCCTCTCCAAGGGCATGCACGACCTGATCCTGAGTTGAGAGCGCCTGAATGAACTTGAATCCCACGCCGCAACCGCACAGATGCTTGAACGGGTAGGCACAACCGGGCTTCAGGGGATTCAGGATGGCGACGGCGGCGGGGAGCACGGGGCCGGGCTCATGGTGGTCGCAAATGATCACGTCGATGCCGATGGATGCCGCGTAGGCGACCTGATCCACCGCCGTAATTCCGCAATCGATTGCTATGAGCAGACCGACCCCCTGGTCTTTCGCCCGCCTGATTCCTCCGGGCGTCAGGCCATAACCATCCTTGATGCGGTCGGGGATAAACGATGTCACACGGGCGCCAATGGCGCGGAGGAACATGAACAGCAGGGAAGCGCCGTTCGTGCCGTCTACATCGTAGTCGCCATACACCAGCATGGGTTCCCCGTCCTTCACGGCCTTCAGGACGCGTTCCACCGCCACATCCATCCCGCTCATCAGAAAGGGATCGTGGAGGTCGTCGACGGTGGGGCGGAAATACACCCGCGCCATTTCTTTTGTGGTGATGCCGCGACGGACAAGGATCTCGGCGAGAATGGGGGAGATGGAAAGTTCGTCGGTGATGCGCTTGACGCTGGCCTGGAAGTCCACATCGGCTTCAGGCACAGACCCATTGGACCCAAAGCTCCACCGGTATTCACGAACGGGTGACACGACAGAAAGCTCCTTTCCCAAAACGCCTTCTCTGCAGAGGGCAGGAATGCGCTTCGGTACCAGGGGGGTGTTGGTTGTGGTGAGTCGGTGTTACCGGAGGCAGGCAGTGGCGCCGATAAGCCGAATTCTGTCTTTTCTCCGCGCAAACGGAAAAGAGGCAGTCATTTCTCTGAGCGACCTACCCGTCACGCTCTCTCCGCAAGCGGAGAGATCAGCCGGGCCGGCTGAAACCCGGGAGGGAGACGTGACCTACATGGTCTTGCACCGGATGGGGTTTGCCTGGGACCGCCGGCATTACTGCCGGTCGCGGTGGTCTCTTACACCACCATTTCACCTGTTTCCTCCGCCCGGAGGCGGCGGATGTGTGTTTCTGTGGCACTTTCCGTTCCCATGGGGTCTGGCCCATGGGACCCGGGCTTTCGCCCGGCATCCTGCCCTGTGGTGTTCGGACTTTCCTCCCCGGTTCGAGCGAGTCGAGCCGGAGCGACTGCCTGGCACCACTGCTGCCTTTGGTAACGTTAATTAAACCCGTGACTGGCCCTGCGCCTCTGGAATGGTTTCCGCAATCGCTGGCCGGCGAAGGTCCGTTAATCTCTCATGGCTCGTTTCACATTGATGCCCCTGTTGGCAAGTTTGTCGGCCTCTGCATTTTCTTCGCGGGAAACGTGCCTGAATTCCGTTTCAAATGGAACCGCCGCCAGAAGTTCCTGCACCTGGGCGAACAGCGGCTTCAATCCTGCATCCTTCACTTTGTAGGTCCCCTGAACCTGGCGGACCATCAGTTCACTATCTGAATGAACAATGAGCCGTGTGCAATTGGTTTCCTGCGCGAGTCTCAAACAGGCTATCAAGGCCGTATACTCCGCCACATTGTTGGTTGCGCTTCCAATATAATCCGAAAGCGCAACGATAACCTTTCCGTTCTCGTCCTTCAGCAAGATTCCAATGCCGCTTTCCCCCGGATTCCCCCGCGACGCACCGTCGGTGTAGGCGAACACCGTCATACAGCGGCGACGCTGTTGACAATCTCATCGGACACCAGTATCCGTCCGCAATGTTCGCACTGGATCAGTTTGACGTTTTTTCTGAGTTCGAGGACCGTTTGCGGAGGAATGCGTTTGAAGCACCCGCCGCAGGCATTCCGTCGGACAGGGACCACGGCTTTGCCATCCTTGGCTTGCCGGATCCGATCGTACCTCCGCAGGTCACTCTTGTCGATTCGCACAACCAGTTTCTCCCGCTCGTGGCGGAGTTTCAGTTCTTCTTCTTCATGCTCCTTGTTTACAAGCGCGAGCTCGGCCCTCCGCTCCTCCAGCTCTTTCTTCAGGTTTTCGAGGTCAGGTCCGATCTTCTCAAGATCCTGCTTTGCCACGGTGACCCTTCCCTCAACCGCTTCCATTTCTTTTTGCATCTTGTTGATTTTTTCCTGAGCGGCGTCAATCTCCCGCGTCAGCGCGTCGTACTGCTTGTTGGTTTTGACCTGGAACTGCTGGCTCTTGTACTTTTCGATGGTTTCGCGGAGGGTGACAATCTCCACGTCGACGGCGTCGCGTTGAACGATGGATTGGCGGATGAAATCCTCAAGCTCCTTGCGGGCCCGCTCCTTTCCCTCGATGTGCGATTCGAGGTCCGCGACCCTGCGCGGAAGATCCCCCTTCATCTCCTGCAGGTCGTCTAAACCCGAATCCACCTGCTGGAGACTGAACAGCAATCGCAAACGGTTTTCCAATGCATGCTTCCTTTCTTGCCTTTTAATGCGCCTGAATGGGACTGGTTTTGCGTTGAGTGATGGTAATCGTGACACGTTCCTTGCGCTGAGAGCACGCCTGCTCGAGTTTTGCCGCTATCACCGGAAGAATCGGATGTTCGGTTTCCCAGTGTCCGGCATCGATGAGCGCGATCCGCCTGCTTGTCATTTCGCCGAAAGCGGCATCGTGGAACGTATGGTACCGGACATCGGCCGTGACAAAGGCGTCGGCGCCGGCGCGCACCGCAGCCGGCAGGAGGTCGGATCCGCTTCCTCCGCACACTGCGACCCGGCGCACGCGTGAGGGACCCGACGCGTTGACGCGCACAACCTCGGCCCGAAGCTTCGATCGCACCGACGCAATCCATTTGCCGAGGGGCAGGGGAGAATCGAGTTCTCCCACAGCACCCATGCCGTACTCGGTGCTCTCGTTGTCCAGCGGATACAGGTCGTACGCCACTTCCTCATACGGATGCGCCTTCTTCATGGCTTCAATGATGGCAGGGGCGCTTGCGCGCGGGCAGACCATTTCGAGACGCACTTCCTCCGCGGTTTCCAACACCCCCGCCTTGCCAACGGTGGGATTGGAATGTTCCGATCCGAGAAACGTTCCGCGTCCATTGATCTGAAACGAACAATGGGAATAATTCCCGATGATCCCCGCCCCGGCGGATGACATTGCCTCCATGACCTTTCCGACGGATCCCTGGGGAACGAAAACGGCGATTTTTGCCATAAGGCCTTTCAGAGGCGCCAGGAATCCAATGTTCTTCAATCCGAGAACCCTGGCAAGCGTCATGCTCACCCCGTCGCGGGTAAAATCGAGATTTGTGTGGGCCGAGTAGAGCGCAATGCCCTGTCGGGCGAGCCGGAGAATCATGCTCCCGACGGGATCTGACGTGCTCAGAGAGGTGAGGGGTCTGAACAGAAGGGGATGGTGGGAGATGAGCAGGTCGGCTTTGACCTTGACGGCCTCATCGATGATGTCGCGTGTAACGTCGAGGCAGATGTGGATTCTCTTGACCTGGGCCGAGCGGTCGCCCACCTGCAGGCCCACATTGTCCCTTTCCCATGAAATCCACGTTGGTGCCCATTGCTCCATGATTTGTTCGACGTCGGCCACGGTCATGCAGCACCCCGCCCATAAAAAAAGTGTCCCGCTTGTTGGGCGGGACACGTGGCTACACTCGTGGGGGGATTGTCAAAGGCGCGGACGCGTTTCCTTGTCCTCTCAGACACCGTCATCGTCTCTCTTGTTCTTCCTCCTGTTGCGGGATCCTTAAAGTAGCAAAAAGAATCGAGACAATCAAGATGGACCCGTCATGTCAAGACGCTCAAAGTTGATATCGCGCAGGCGTTTGATCTCGCCCTCGATTTTCTGAAAGTGTTTCTCGAATTCCCGCAGGAGGCTCCTTTCATCTTCCGAGAACTGCCGGGAGAGGAGATCCGCGCTGATCTTGATGGCGGCCAGCGGATTATTGAACTCGTGGCAAACAGTGACGACCAGCTCCCGGATGGCCTCCGCGCGCTTGGCGGCAATGAGCATCCGCTTCTCCACGGCCTCCATCTGCCGCCGCGTCCGGTACTTGTCCAGAACGTTAATGATGGTTTTGGGAAGGAGGAGCTCGGAAATGTCTTCCTTGACGAGGAAATCCTCAACACCGAGCTTCATGGCGTCGATGGCAAGCTTGAAGTCCCTCGTGGCAGTGATGAAAATGATCGGGACTTCCGAATTCATGGCGTTGAGCTGGAGGCAGAACTCCAGTCCGTTTGCGTCGGGGAGGCTGTAATCGGTGAGAATGACATCGAGAGCCTTGTTTGCACGGACCTCGGAAAGGGCTTCGTCGACCCGCTCCTTCCAGATAAGCTTGAACTCCCTGCCCTGGAACTTCTGAAGGTGGTGCTGGACGATCTTGACGAAGGTGATGTCGCCGTCCACAAGCAGAACCGTAACGCTTTTTTGCGATTCCATGTGATCCAAGGTACGCCTTCCGCTCCTCAGTTGCAACGGTTGTCCAGCTTCGGAGGTTCTGTTTGCATTTCAGGCTGAATTTGTCTATTATCGCACCTACACAATCCTCCCCCTGCAGGTCGTATTCCGGCTCAGGTTCATGAATTCACACGAGACCCCGACATGGCGGTAAAGAACAAGATTCTGGTGGTGGACGATGAAGAGGCGTTGCGCACGGTGCTGAGCGCGGAACTGGAGGGAGAGGGATATCAAGTCAGCACGGCGGCGGACGGCGATGAAGCAATCAAGATCATTGGTTCGGAACAGTTCCACCTTGTGCTTCTGGACATCAAGATGCCGAACGTGGATGGATTCGAAGTGTTGAAGTACGTCAAACAGCACCAGCCGTCGACCAAGGTCATCATGCTCACGGGATTTGCGGATCTTAAGAACGCGATCGAATCCAAGAAGCTCGGGGCGGAGGATTTCGTCAGCAAGCCGTACGATCTGGTCGATCTCCTCACGACCGTTGAACGCGTGCTGGGGACCAGCTAAAAGCCTCCCGGTGGAGTTTCATGCCCAAGAAGTACCGCATCCTCCTCGTTGATGACGAGAAGGACATCACCTTCCTCCTCCAGACCGAATTCGAAGATCTCGCCGAATTTGATGTCTCTGTGGCTCAAAACGGTACAGAGGCCATCAATCTCATTCAATCCAATCTGTACGACGTGGTGTTGCTTGACATCAAGATGCCCCGCGTGGGAGGCATCGAGGTGCTGAAGTTTATTCGCGAGCACTCGCCGACAACACAGGTGATCATGCTGACCAATGTGGTGGACATGAAGACGGCGTTTGAGACCGTGAAGCTGGGGGCGTACGATTTCATTCCCAAGCCGTACGAGTCGGATCAGCTGCGCGCGACGGTGCAGAGGGCGATTGAGAGGCGGAAGTTCATGATCGAAAAGGAGATCATGAGGAACGAGCTTCTCCGCGTAGGCGGTTCGCCGGTGTTTGTCGGAAAGAGCCGGGTGACCCAGCAGGTGATTCAGCATGTGCGGAAGGTCGCCGCGAGCGACACGTTTGTGCTTATTCAGGGCGCGAGCGGCACGGGAAAAGAGCTCGTGGCGCATATGATTCACAACGAGAGTGCGCGGCGTGATGGCCCGTTCGTCGCGGTGAACTGCGCGTCGATTCCGGACCAGCTCTTGGAGAGCGAGTTATTCGGGCATGAAAAGGGGTCGTTCACCAACGCGTTCACGGCGAAGCAGGGGCTTGTCGAGGTGGCGAACGGAGGGACGCTGTTTCTGGACGAAGTGGGGGACATCAGTCCGATGACCCAGCCCAAGCTGTTGCGGTTTCTGGAGACGGGTGAGTTCCGGCGGGTGGGAGGGACGTCGGCCATGCGCGTGGAAGTTCGGATTGTTTCGGCGACGAACAAGAATCTGGCAGCCGAAGTTGCAGCAGGCAGGTTCCGTGAGGATTTGCTGTATCGCTTGAACACGTTTACGATTCAGGTTCCGCCACTGAAGGACCGCAAGGAAGATATTCCGCTTCTAGTCGAGCATTTCCTGAATCGGAAATCAAAACAGAAGCGCGTGAGCGAGGCGGCGTTGAGGGTGTTGATGGAATATGACTGGCCGGGCAATGTGCGGGAACTGGAGCATGTCATCGAGGGAGCAGCCGTGTTGTGTCAGGGCGACATCATCGAGCCGGGTGATCTGTGGGGAAACGCGGCGTTCGCAGCGGTGACCGGCGCGAAGCCCTCGCCTCTCGTGGAACCAGGGAATACGCAGGAACCGAATGGTCTGCTCTCGCTCGAAGAGGTTGAGCGGATGCACATTGAAAAGGTTCTGGAGTTCCACAAGTTCAACCGTGTCAAAACCGCCCAAACCCTGGGAATCACGCCGAAGACGTTGTATTTGAAGATCAAGAAGTACAAGATCAAAACCAGGGAGTAAAGAGTAGCCATTCCCGAATCGTCACAGCCTGAACTTGAGGAGATATTTCGGGAATTGCGAACGACGAGGACACGGGCATCGGGAGCCCCCCATCCATCAGGCCCACCCCCGCCCAAGAACGTTCCCCTTTTGAGGCTTCCCGGCGAATGAAAATCCTTGGGGGAATTTCCCTCTTTTTTTGTCCTACGCGTGCAACCAAACGCAACTTTCCACCGTCTAATGAGTATATAGATAGGGTAATCTATCTACCTCCTTCATGATGAGCCAGTCATCGGGACCCTGTGGTGGGAGTTCCTGAGAAGCTGGCTCATTGTTTTTTTGGGAATTGGTTATTCGTCATGGGGCGTTGCCTCCGTTCTGTCCCCCGCAAAACCTTGCATTTTCCCCCGTCTTCCCCTACATTAGCCCAACGCTCATAGGACCCCGCCAGCGGTACGGGAGGAACTGAGTTGGCGAACTTCAAAACCTCTGGATTCGGAAATCGATGAAAGAGGTTTTTTGCGTTTTAGGGGTCTTGCGTTGCAACGCCAGATTTACCACGGGAACACTGAAAGAGTTCGTTCTTCAAACTCATGCCATGACACTTTAAGGAGGGAGAAATGTCATGAGAATTCCAACTTTCTATGTCTTCTTTTTCCTGCCTTTTTTCGCTTTTGGGCAGGATTCGAGTCCCCTGCAACAATATATGGGAACGCATTCTCTCGTGGCAAGACCTGAGGTGTTCCGCAGCCTCCAGGATAACCTCGAAACCGCACTTGGGACACCGGTGAAAGGTGCACAACTCGAGGCGCTCTATTCCGTCCTTTCAAGGTTCCGCGTAAACCTTTCCAGTGCCACGAGTTTTCACGCTGTGCACAAAGAGAATGTCGTTGTAGTGGTCTTTGAGAGCGACTCAATGACTGTGGAATTTCAGAAGTTCCCAGAATTTCTGGAGGGTCTTGAAGCGAGACTTCAAGAAGAATTGAAGCGTTTGGTTTCCAATGCAATGTCCGGACTGAAGCCCGACCTGAGGTCAGCACTCACTTCAGCGGCAGTGGCTGTAATCAAGAAGACGCCATACACCACAGGATTGACTGTCGGCGAGCCCTCTTCAACGGATGGATTTGTTTCTCTGCTTGTACAAGTCATTAGGAGGCAGATTGAAGAGTACGTGAAGCTTCGATTTCCCGGGCGCAATCTGAGAGAGTTGAGTGATACCATGAAGGCAGCCCTTGTTGAAGCCATCAACAGCACATCGCGGACCGCGCAAGGGATTATTGCGGATGCCTTCGACGTCGCGGAGAAAGATCTGCGCGACGCAATTTCAGAAGTCGATCGCCTTCTGGTATCGGCGAATTCAGGATTGGCGGTTACTGAGGGCCGGGGAGAGTTTGCAGGGGGTATTCAACTCACCTGGTGGATGAATAAGACTCTCCAGTTTGGCATCTACGTGAGTCGCCAACAAAGCAGTGGAGACACGGTGCTTCGGGCCAAGACGTTGATCGGATTTCGAGGTCTGTATGCTTTTCGTCAAATTGAGGTTTCACTGCTGGCGGCGCACTCTGAGCGCGAATCGATTCAATTCTCATCAGCCATAGAAGTGGGAGTCGGCTTGGCCTTGCGACTATCCGACGACGCAATAGCGCGCGCAGAATTCTACAGTCTGAAAGACGGATTGGGTAAGAATTTTTTCATAGGCGGAGTGTCCCTTCAAGCTACGAAATCTGGGTCTCCAGTGCTTTTCGTTGGATATGCGACGCAAGCGAAGAAGCTCATCTATCAGTTAAGCTTCCCGATTCTGACGCAGGGGGTATGAGTATGAGAACAAGAATCGGTCTCTTCGTTCTCTTAGCGTGCGATTTTGGGTTCGCTCAAGATGTCAACGTCTTGAGTTATTATGCGGTCAATAACACGTTGGATGGACAGCCCATGATTGGTATGGCAAATATGTTGAGATTCTATCCCGTGTATGCGATGCGAAAAGACATTGTTTGGGTTAATGTGACGGTATACTACGGTCCAACAATCTACTCACGTCGAGCCCATGATCATGATGAAGGCCTGTATTGGCAGGTGTTGTTACCTGAATTCCGCTTGGGGGAAGCCATACAAAGAGTGGAAGTGGAGGTGAGGTTTTCTTTGGACGGGCGTCTGATCGCTCAACTTTCAAGGATAGATAGTGCAATTGCGCAATTAAGGAGATCTGATGGTCTCCTTCAAGAAGAAGCAAGGCTTAAGAAGGAAGACAGGATCGCCAACGCAAGAGCTTTCTTTGGGGAAACGCAAGACTTTCTTAGAAGAGAATTTGGCTTGGAACCAGCTAAGGCCCAAGCAGTTCGTGCTTTGTGGAATTCCATTGGTTCGAGAGATTCACTTCAGACTTGGTTGGATAGGTTTTCCACTAGCCAGAGAATTTCTCTAACGCCCGTCACCGAGCAGCAGTTAATTGATAAACTCGACCTGATGACCAGCGTCATGAACAAAAACAGGCGGGAAATCACTGCTGAGAGAGAATACGAGCAGGCCCTTGCTGAGATGAGCATTATCACTCTCAGGAATTTGGATTCTCTGCAAGCCATTCGCGACTCAGTGATATCGACTATTGCTGATAGAGTCGAAATAGGCTACACCGATACATTGTTCAGTGGTCTAAGCGTAAGAAAATCTGATTTGGTGGTCGAGGATGATTTCCAGCATGCGAAGATACTTTATCGGAACTATAAGTCAAGCTTGAGGCGGATGCCGGCACTGGATCCAGCCGAAAAGCTCGGAATCTTTAGAATTCGATATGTTCCTTTCCCTATTGTCGGCACGGCATCGAGAACCTCACTTCATTTGGAGAGACCCATGAGCAGTGAGTCTCCAACCGTCTTTGAGATAGGACTGGCTTTTGGCGATGCAATTGTCCCGGGAGACGAATTTGTGATTCCGGAATTTTCATGGCGGCGACTGGGCATTGCCTTTGCAATAACGGAACAGTTGTTCAGTGATGAGGCAAGCATACTTGGCATAGCGCTGACCTATGATTTCAACTCGTATGGGAGTCTGGGAGTTGGTGGAAATTTTGCGGACTCAAGAATCCGCGGCTATGCGAGCTTTGGGATAAACAAGAAGGCTTTTGAAGCTGTTGTGACCGAACTTTCACGGCTCTTCTAATTGAAAAATGCGCTACCTGACCAAATCGCGTTTCAAGCTTGCGCTGGAGTGCGTGACAAAGCTTTACTACACGGGAAAACCCAGGGAGTATGAGGACACTCTTCTGGATGATCCCTTCCTACGTGAACTCGCCCGGGGCGGGTTCCAGGTCGGTGAGCTGGCAAAGTTCTTGTTTTGCGAAGATCCCGTCAGTGACCGCATTACGATTGAGACACTCGACTACGAGGAAGCGTTGTCGGAAACGAAGAAGCGTCTCGCGAACAAAGGCAATGTTGTCGTTGCCGAGGCCGCGTTCGCTTATAAATCCCTCTTTGTCAGAACAGATATCATTCGCAAGATAGAAAAGGGATTGGATTTGTTCGAAGTCAAGGCCAAATCTGTTGATCCGGGAGAGTCTTTCCTGCTCAAGAATGGAAACGGGGTTCAGTCTGAGTGGGAGAAATACTTGTACGATGTTGCCTTCCAGAAGTATGTCGTTGCAAAATGCTTGGATTTGGATCCGTCGAATATTCATGCTCATTTGGTACTCGTTGACAAGGGCACCCGATCCAGCGTCGAGGGATTGAACCAGAAGTTCAAGATTTATCAATCGGAAAACGGACGGCTCAGGGTGCAAACAGAACCGGGGCTGAAGCGAGAACACCTGGGGGCCACAATTCTCAGGATTGAGAATGTTGATGGAATCATTGAAATGATGTGGAAGGAGATCAAGAGCCGGGGTGGCTACCCGGATCTTCTGACATTCGAGGGCTTCATCGATCTTTGTGCAGAAACCTATTACGCGGACAGGCGTGTCTTTACACCTGTGGGGAGCCGGTGCAAGGAATGCCAATTTTCAGTTTCGGAAGGAAACAAGAAGGGATTGAAAGATGGGAGACTGGAATGCTGGAAACAGGCAAGTGGTTATGACGACGAACGGCTTCGAAAGGATTGGGTGATAGAGATCGCGGCCCTTGGTGCGCCGGGGATTGCTGACGATTTGGTCATGAAACGCAAATTTCTCGTTGAGGAGGTTGACGAAGGAGACTTAAAGCCGCCGAAGTCTCGGAGGAACTCGCCGGGCTTGTCGTGGTATGACCGTCGTGTTGAACAGGTCCGACGCGCAAGAGCGCGCACCTTGGAACCGTATGTGGACCGGGATGGGCTGAAAAAGGAAATGTCGGCGTGGCGTTACCCTCTGCATATGATTGATTTCGAGACTATGCGGACAGCGCTTCCATTTCACAGGGGGAAGCGGCCTTATGAAGGAATAGCATTTCAGTTCTCACATCATGTCATGGAAGAAAACGGAGAGATCAGGCATGCCGGGGAGTTTCTATCATTCGTTCCAGGGGCATTTCCGAATTATGATCTGGTCAGGGAGCTGAAGCGACAACTTGAGAACGATGAGGGGTCGATTTTTCGGTATCACTCCCACGAAAACACATTCCTTAACGAGATTCTGCAGCAACTTGAAACAGATCCACAACCCCCACCCGATCGTGAAGAACTTCAGCAGTTTATTCGATCCATAACGAAAGACGGCGAGAGGGAAATGGTTGACCTGTACGCCTTGGTCGTACCGAACTACTATTCGCCCGCCGCAAAGGGAAGTACCTCGCTGAAATACATTCTTCCGGCCATTATCCACGACTCGGCTTTTCTTCGAGAAAAGTACAGCCGGCCTATTTACGGGAGGACATGCGAAATAAAGAGTCTGAACTTTGAGGAGCATGTATGGATTCAGGGGAAGCGTGGAAACGACCCGTACAAAACACTTCCTCCGCTCTTTCCGGAATACGATAACGAAGGTCTCGACAGAATGGCAAAGGACCTGGTGGGAATCGATGAGGGTGGAGCAGCCATGACCGCGTATAATATCCTCCAGTTTTCTGAGTTGGCGATCGAAGAACGGAAAGCTCTGGAAGCGGGGTTGCTCCGTTACTGCGAATTGGATACGATGGCGATGGTCATGCTCGTCGAGGGTTGGAGAGACTTGATGAAATCTGGTTGATTCTATTTCATCTGTGCATGAATAATTCTACCTTCTTGCTACCAGGAACGGTCAAAAATGGACAATTATGCTTTCGCCCATGCCAGGGTCGAGGAATTTGAGGGCAGTGATATCGGAGTTCTTCTGAAAGAAATCTCCGGCCTTCGAGGGATTCCAATCCACGGGTTGGTGATTCATGTTCTTGACCATGCGCTGTACCCTCATGGTGATGGGAAGCGGATTGCCATCAACAAGGCGGAACTGAAGACCGAGTATTTCTTGCCGATGAAAGTGCGGAAGCTTCTGGAGAGTGACATTTACCGACTCTGCATCGACCTTGTCGCAATTTCGGGTGGGGGACACATCGAGAATTATCATGGAGTGACACTCTTCACGTTTCTGAACCGTACAGTTCCAAAGAATCAAAAGCCAAGCAAATTGAAAAAGAAATCAAGGTATGGACGGTAGATCGTTGAATCCTATTGAAGAAAAACTGAAACACTTGCGCGAGGTCTTTCCCGAAGCCATTTCCGAAGGGAAAGTGGACATCGAGCGCCTGAAGCAGACGTTGGGCGAGGAGGTGTTCGTCTCAGGCGAACGCTATCATCTGAGCTGGGCAGGGAAATCGGATGCGTTTAAGGCCATCCAGACGCCCACAACGGCAACGCTGAAACCGCAGAAGGATCAGTCCGTTGATTTCGACACGACACAGAACATCTTCATTGAAGGCGAGAATCTTGAGGTTCTGAAGGTTCTGCAGAAGTCGTACTACGGCAAGATCAAGATGATCTACATTGATCCGCCGTACAATACCGGAAATGACAGCTTTATTTATCCCGACAAATTTTCGGAGACGAAGGAAGAGTATCTGAAGCGGATCGGAGACAAGGATGAGGCGGGATATCTGACGAAGGAAGGGTTTTTCAGAAAGAACAGCAGGGAAAACGGGCAGTTCCACTCGAATTGGTTGTCCATGATGTATCCGCGCTTGTTCCTGGCTCGGAATCTGCTGAGAGAAGATGGTGTAATCTTCGCTTCGATCGATGACAACGAAGTGCATAACCTCCGGCTGATAATGAATGAGATTTTTGGGGAGGAAAATTTTGTCGCGACAATCGTTTGGCAACATAGCGTTCAACCAAAGGGCTATCTTGGGACTTTTTCTGTGCATCACAACTACATATTGAGCTACCAAAAGTCCCCAAATTTCGAGTTGAATGCCTTGGAACGTACGGAGGAGCACAATAGGAATTACAGCAACCCAGACGCTGACCCAAATGGCCCTTGGAGGCCAGGAGATGTGCGAAATGCATTGTTCAGGCCCAACCTAATCTTTGATATAATCACCCCTTCGGGAAACGTTATCAAACCACCGAAAAAGGGATGGAGGTGGAGCAAGGAGACGATTGAAAGGAAGATCTTAACTGGTGAGATAATTTTTAACAAGGATCAAACAAACATAATTAGAAAAATATACTTGAAGAACGTAGAGGGCAGACCTCCCGAAACACTTTGGCTTGGAAAGGAGGTTGGGACGACGCGAGACGCCGCCGAGGAGATGAAGGCGCTGTTTGGTGGAACTTCGCCGTTTGAGACGCCTAAACCAACAAAACTTGTACGAGCGTTAATCAAGTTAGGTACGGAGGTCAATTCAGAGGACATTGTTCTTGATTTCTTTGCTGGCAGTGGAACTACTGCTCAAGCCGTGCTCGACCTGAACAATGAGGATTCCGGTAATAGAAGATTCATTCTTGTTCAGTTGCCTGAAAAGACTGACCTGCAATCAGATGCATCCAAGGCGGGGTATAAGAACATTGCGGACATTTGCAGGGAAAGACTTCGACGTGCAGCTCAATCTTTGAAGGATGATATGCTGAAGAATAAGGGCCTATTCGAAGGAAGCATGCCAGACCTCGGCTTTAGATCATTATCACTTGAACCATCCAGCTTCAAGATATGGCGGACGGACTTGATCGAATCGTACGAGGATCTTAAAAACCAAATCGATGCTTTCCAAGACCCCGTCAAGAAGAAATCCGAGGCCGAGGCCATGGCCTGGGAGATTCTTCTGAAATCCGGCTACGAGCTTACGACTCCGCTCGAGCGCATCAAGATCGCCGGCGTGCCCGTGTATTCCATTGCCAATGGCGAGGTGATTCTGGCGCTCGAGATGATCAGTCAGAAGGCAATTGACGAAGTGATCGCCCGGAAGCCGAAGCGGGTGGTTTGCCTCGACAGCCTCTTCGCGGGAAACGATCAACTGAAGACAAACACGGTTCTGCAGATGAAGGATGTGGAGGTGGAGTTTAAAACCATATAGTCTGAACCGCAGATAAGAAATGATGGATTTGGTGATCATGATCTATCATATCAATCAGCGGTCCATCAGCGGTTCTGACAATTATGCCACCATGGGGGGAACCATGATCAACGAACAGTACAAGTATTCCGCCATCACGGAGAAGATTATCGGCTGTGCCATGAACGTTCACAATGAGCTGGGAAATGGATTTCAGGAAGTAATTTATCAGCGCGCGTTGGCGATTGAGATGAGAAAGGCAGGCATTGGCTTCGCAAGAGAAGTTCAGATGCCTGTCCATTATCAGGGCGAGGAAATCGGGACACGGAGGGCGGACTTTCTTGTGGAGGGGAAAGTCATGGTGGAGCTCAAGGCGCTCACATCGCTGGAGGACGTCCATCTCGCCCAAGCTCTCAACTACTTGGAAGCCTACGGGCTCGAAATAGGCTTGTTGATCAACTTTGGAGCGAAGAGGCTTCAGTTCAGACGGCTGACAAACGAAATGAAGCTCAAAAGACGGCAAAAGGAACAATCATAAAGATCATTCCCATCATTTCCATCAGCCGTCTATCAGCGGTAAAAGAAACGGCCCCGGAATCGCTTCCAGGGCCGTCAAACCAAGGTTACTAACCTTGGCGCTGCTAATACAGTGGCAATATAGATCAAATCAATCGAAATGTCAAGGAAAATAGAGGAGGAAAAGCATGGGGGAAGAAAGGGTTGTCGCGTATATCGATGGTTACAATTTGTATTTTGGATTGAGAGCGGCGGGATGGAAGCGATATCTTTGGCTGGATCTGCAATCCCTTGCACGTCGCCTCCTTAAACCGAATCAGAGTCTTGTTTTCACGAAATATTTCACAGCAATGGTATCATATCCAGAAGACAAACTGAAACGGCAAACTCTGTTCATCGACGCATTACGAACCCTTGACGATTTCGAAATTTTCTATGGTCAATTCCAAGCCAATCCTCGTAAATGCAGAAGTTGTGGATTCACCGAAAACGTGCCTCAAGAGAAGATGACCGATGTCAACATAGCGGTGGAAATGATGAAGGATGCATTTCAAGACGCCTTTGACACGGCACTGTTGATTTCCGGCGATGGCGACCTTACTTCCCCCATCTCAGCCGTAAGAGATCTTTTTCCCTCAAAACGAATCATTGTGGCGTTTCCTCCGCGACGCAAGTCCTATCGGCTCCAGGAAAAAGCCCATGGTAGTTTTATCATCGGCAGAAATAACCTGGCGAAGAGTGTGTTTCCGGGGAAGCTTGTCACGGCAACCGGTCACGCACTCATATGCCCGGAAGAATGGCGATAGCATGAAACTCCAATTCGACTCCAACCAGGAATACCAACTTGAGGCCATACAGTCCGTGGTGGACATCTTCGAAGGCCAGCCGCTCAATGCCGGCGATTATGAATTTTCCCTCGAACAGGCGAATACAAGCCTGAACTTCACCGAATACGGTGTGGGAAATGCAATTCGGCTTGTCGAACCTGAAATTCTCGCCAATGTTCGAAGAGTCCAGGAACGAAACGGATTGCCATTGTCTGACAAGCTTCAAGGAAAACACTTCTCCGTGGAGATGGAAACCGGAACGGGGAAGACGTATGTCTATCTGAGAACGATCTATGAGCTAAACAAGGTCTACGGATTCAAGAAATTTGTCATTGTTGTGCCAAGCGTTGCCATTCGCGAAGGTGTCCTCAAGAATCTCCAAATTACGCACGAACATTTCCAAAATCTCTACAACAGGGTGCCTCTCACGTTCGGCGTGTATGATTCGCGGAACGTTTCAATGCTGAGGGGATTTGCAGCCAGCAATACCATTCAGGTGCTCGTCATCAACATCGATTCGTTTGCCAAGGATGAGAATGTCATCAACAAGGCGAACGACCGGCTGACGGGCAAGCGGCCCGTTGATTTCATCCAGTACACGAATCCGATCGTCATCGTCGATGAACCGCAGAACATGGAGACGGAGAACCGCCGAAAAGCGATCGAGAATCTGAACTACTCCTGCACCTTGCGCTATTCAGCCACTCATACTCATGCCTACAACCTTGTCTACAAGCTGAGCCCTGTCAAGGCATACGACCTCGGACTTGTGAAGCAGATCGAAGTCGATTCTGTGATGAGCGAGCTGAGCTTCAATCAGCCCTATGTCCGGGTCGAATCGATCAAGGCACAACGTACCCGTCTGACTGCGAGGATAACCATCGACTTCGTAGGAGAAGACAGCATCCTCCGCAAAACCGTGACAGCCCGAAGCGGCGATGATCTCTACAAGCTGTCCAATCATCGGGAAATGTATCAGGAAGGGTATGTGGTTAATGAGATCAACGCCGACGAGAAATTCGTTGAATTCTCGAACGGACGGAGGCTCACGGTCGGTGCAACGCAGGGAGGATTGCAGGATGAAGTGATGAAGGTCCAGATTCGAAGGACTGTCGAGGAGCACTTCAGAAAAGAGGCCCGTCTCAGGGATCAAGGAATCAAGGTCTTGTCGCTGTTCTTCATTGACAAGGTGAAAAACTACCGCGAATACCGTGGGGATGCACAGGCAAAGGGGAAACTCGCAACCTGGTTCGAGGAGATCGTCGCCGAATATGCCGCGAAGCCGGAGTTTCAGGGTCTCGTTCCCTCGGAAATCGAAAAAATCCATAATGGATATTTTGCGCAGGACAAAAAAGGAGTGTTGAAAGACTCCAGAGAGGGCCGCCTTTCAAAAGACGATGAGGACACGTTTTCCCTGATCATGAAAGACAAGGAGCGACTGCTCGATCCAAAGGAACCTTTGCGCTTTATCTTCAGCCATTCGGCCCTTCGGGAGGGATGGGATAATCCCAATGTGTTCCAGCTTTGCACTCTCAACGAAACAAAGTCGGAGCTGAAGAAGCGGCAAGAGATAGGTAGGGGTCTTCGTCTGGCGGTGAACTTTGAAGGCAACCGGGTGTTCGACAGGAATGTGAACAAGCTCACAGTGGTTGCGAACGAGAGTTATGAAGACTTTGCAAAGCAGTTGCAGAAAGAAATCGAAGAAGACACGGGCGAAAAATTTGAAGGACGGATCAAGCAGAAGAAAGACAGGGTCCCTGTACGACTGAGGAAGGGGTATCAGACAGACGAGCGATTCCGGATGCTATGGGAACGGATTCATCATAAAACTACGTATAGAGTTGAATTCAGCACCGATGAACTAATCCGTGAGGCAGCAAAGAGCATCAGAAAGATGCCGGCAATTGCCGCACCACGGATCGTTACTCAGCGAACTGAACTGACGGTGGACCGAGAGGGCATCAAGGGGATGGCACGCGACGTAAGAGCCGTCCATGTGGAAGACGCTGCGGTCTTCGTCCCTGATGTTATAGGATACATCCAGGGCAAAACCGAGCTCACGCGAGCAACGATTGTCAGGATTCTCGAAGAATCAGGCCGCCTTGGTGATTGCCTGAAAAACCCCCAACTCTTCCTTGACACGGTTGTCCGGGAAATTGAAATGGTTCTTTCAAAACTGATGGTCGATGGTATCAGATATCAGAAGATTGCCGGTGATGTTTATGAGATGAGGCTGTTCGAAATGAAGGAGATTGAGGAATACGTGGACAGCCTCTACAAGGTCAAAAACCAGGATAAATCCCTCTTCGATCATGTTCAGATTGATGGTCTTTCCGAGACTGAACGCAAGTTTGCCACGGATTGTGATTTAAGCGATGAGGTGGAGTTCTTTTTGAAGCTTCCCCGGTGGTTTGTCATCCAGACGCCCATAGGTGAATACCGGCCGGATTGGGCATTGCTCCTGAAGCGGGATAAGCGCCTGTATTTTGTAGCAGAAACGAAATCCTCTCTTATCAGGTCCGACCGGAGAGAAACCGAAAACCAGAAGATCGATTGCGGATACAAGCATTTTGCCGAGCTCCCGGAGGTGGAGTTCACCGAGGCGACTTCACTGGCAGATATCCAGAAGAACATCAAAGAATAGCGGTGTCAGCGATTTCTTTCCCGGCCCGCGTCAAGCCATGACGGTTTCGGGGATTCTTTCCCCTCTTCACAATAAAACCATCCATCGTGTCCATCATCCATCCTCCACCATCCATCATCCTCCCAACGCGATCCACCCCGGTTGACTTTCCCCCCAATTCTCCCTAATTTTACAAAACTTTGGGTTATTTCTCCCCTCTGTTTTCTAAAATAGACACACCGCTCCCTCCGAAGGATCTCTTTTCATGCCGAAGTTTCAAGGCGTCGACTATTATAACATGGATGATCTTCTCACCGAAGACGAAATTCTTGTCCGGAACACCGTCCGGGAATTCGTTGACGAGAACGTCATTCCCATCATCGAAAAGCACTACCGTGCCGGAACCTTTCCCCTTGATCTTGTTCCCAAGATGGCCGAGCTCGGGCTGTTCGGTTCCACCCTCCCCTCGAAATACGGCGGCGCAGAAATGAACAACGTAGCGTACGGGCTTGTGATGCAGGAACTCGAACGCGGCGACAGCGGCGTGAGGAGCTTTGCTTCCGTGCAGAGCGGACTGGTCATGTATCCGATCTTCACGTTCGGGTCGGATGAACAGAAGGACCACTGGCTGCCGAAGCTTGCCTCGGGCAAAGCCATCGGGTGCTTTGGTCTGACCGAACCTGACTACGGATCGAATCCGGGCGGCATGAAGACCACGGCGAAGAGGGTGAAGGATGGATTCGTGCTGAACGGTGCGAAGATGTGGATCACGAATGGGACGCTTGCCGACGTGGCGGTCGTCTGGGCCAAGCTGGACGGCGAGATTAAAGGATTTCTCGTGGAGAAAGGGACGAAAGGCTTTGAGGCTCCCGAAATGACCGGGAAGCACTCCCTGCGTGCATCAGTGACCTCAGAACTTGTCTTTCAGGATTGTCTGATACCCGAAACGAACATTTTGCCGAAGTCCGGTGGCCTGAAATCCCCGCTCATGTGTCTGAGCCAGGCGCGGTACGGCATCGCCTGGGGCGCCATCGGCTCTGCCATGGCCTGCTACGACACAGCGCTGAACTATGCGAAATCGCGCATCCAGTTTGACAAACCCATTGCGGCATTTCAACTAACGCAGGACAAGCTGGTGCACATGCTGACGGAAATCACCAAGGCCCAACTGCTCTGCCTGCAACTGGGCCGGCTGAAAGACAAGGGCAAGGCGCGGTTTACGCAGATCTCCATGGCGAAACGGAACAATGTGTACCACGCCCTTGAGATTGCCCGCATGGCGCGCGAGATCCTCGGCGCAAACGGAATTCTCGACGAGTATCCCGTCATGAGACACTCGGCCAACCTGGAATCCGTGAAGACCTATGAAGGCACGCATGAGATGCACACGCTGATCCTGGGAGAGGATATTACGGGGATTGGGGCGTTTTCGTAACAGAAAGGAAGAAGCGAGAAGCGAGACGTGAGAAGTTTGCTCTTGAAGTATGTCTGCCACTTTCTTACGTCTCACTTCTTGCGTCTTGCGACCGAGTCATTTCAAATTACCTTATTTTCCGACGAATGAAGCATCCTAAGATTTTCGGCGAAGCCATTACCTATGATGACGTTCTGCTCGTACCGGCGCGGTCTTCGGTTCTGCCAAGACAAACCGATGTGCGAACACGCTTGACACGCAACATCACGCTCAACATTCCTCTGCTCAGTGCTGCGATGGACACGGTGACGGAGTCAGAGATGGCCATTGCCCTGGCGCGGGAGGGCGGAATGGGAATCCTGCACAAGAACATGACGATCGAGCGCCAATCGGGCGAGGTGGACCGCGTGAAACGTTCGGAGAGCGGAATGATTCAGAACCCGATCACGCTCCAGCCGGACAGGACGGTCCGGGAAGCTGTCGAAATGATGAAGAAGTACAGCATCTCCGGAATCCCGATTGTCCGGGAGGACAAGCTGGTGGGCATTCTGACGAACCGGGATCTTCGCTTTGAGCCGAATCTGGACCTGGCAGTCAGCAGTGTGATGACGAACGGCTCTCTGATCACGGCGCCGGTCGGTACGACGCTCGACGAAGCCGAGGCCATCCTTCAGAAGAACCGCATCGAGAAGCTTCCGATCGTGGACAAAGGAGGGCGGCTGAAGGGATTGATCACGTTCAAGGACATTCAGAAAAAGAAACGGCATCCGAACGCGTGCAAGGACAGCCTGGGGCGATTGCGGGTGGGGGCGGCGGTGGGGGTTACGGCGGATACCCTGGAGCGCGTGAAGGCGCTGATCACGGCGGGGGTTGACGTCATTGTCCTTGACACGGCGCACGGGCATTCCGAAGGCGTGCTGGGAATGCTCAAGAAGATCAAGGCAATGTTCAGCATCGATGTGATTGCAGGAAACGTTGGGACGGCTGAGGGAACAAGAGACCTGATCCGTGCGGGGGCAGACGCGGTCAAGGTTGGCATCGGGCCGGGCTCGATTTGCACGACACGCGTCATTGCGGGCGTCGGGATTCCCCAGGTGACGGCGATCATGGAATGCGCCGCGGCCGCCGCACGGAGCAACGTGCCGGTTATCGCAGACGGCGGGGTGAAGCAGACAGGCGACATTCCCAAGGCCATCGGAGCAGGGGCGGATTCCGTGATGATCGGAGGCCTGTTTGCCGGCGTGGATGAAAGTCCGGGAGAGAAAGTGCTCTATGAGGGGCGGAGCTACAAGATGTATCGCGGCATGGGATCCATCGAAGCCATGCGCGCGGGGAGCAGTGACCGCTACTTCCAGGACGCCGAGGATGGTCTTCAGAAACTCGTTCCCGAAGGCATTGAAGGGCGCGTGCCGTACAAGGGTGCCCTCGCTGAAACTGTGTTCCAAATGGTCGGAGGGCTGCGGTCGGCCATGGGATATTGCGGATGCCGGACAATCGGTGAAATGAAGAAGAAGGCGAGGTTCGTTCGCATTTCCGATGCAGGGCTGAGGGAGAGCCATCCCCATGACATCAGCATTACCAAAGAAGCTCCCAACTATCACCTGTAATTCCCAGTGGCAAGGCCTTCCCCCCGGGCTGTTCAACGACTGGCCGCAGTGCGCAGGCATCTGGCGGCGCTGCGCGTGAACGCCCTCCTCGTGACTTTTCTCCCCCATGTTCGGTATCTGACAGGATTCTCAGGCTCCAACGCGTGTTGCATCATAACGCAGTCCGCGGCGGGTCTCATCACCGACGGGCGGTACAAAACTCAGGCCAGGGAAGAGGTGCACGGGTACAGGATATTCATTGCCACCAAGAGCCTCTTCCAGGAGCTTAAAACACGAAAACTCATTGGTCGAAGTGCACGGGTCGGATACAATCCCGCCGCCCTTCGCGTGACGGAACTTGAAAACCTGAAAGTGCTGTACCCCTCCGCTCGTTTCGTGAAAGTGCGCAACTTCATCGATGATCTGGCTGCCGTCAAGGACGAAACCGAGATTGGACAGATCCGGAAAGCCGTGGCGATCTCGGACGCGGTGTTCAGGTCTGTTCTCTCCGTCATCAAGCCCGGTGTGTCGGAGCTCGATGTCGCGGCTGAAATCGTCTATCAGCACAGGCGACGGGGGGCGGAGGCGGATGCCTTTGAGCCCATTGTGGCAAGCGGGGTGAGAGGAGCACTTCCGCACGCACGCGCCACATCAAAGCGGATAGCGCGCGGAGAGCTGGTGACGCTGGATTTTGGATGCCGATACGAGGGCTATCACAGCGATGTCACCAGAACGGTTGCTGTGGGAAATCCGGCAAGCAAGCTCAGAAGAATCTACGCGGCCGTTCACAAGGCCCAGCAGAACGCAGTTGAAGCCGCACGACCCGGCATGAAGGGTTCCGACCTTGATGCAGTTGCCCGAAAGAGCATTGCCGCTTCGGGGTTCGCGCGTTTCTTTCCGCACTCGCTGGGCCACGGGCTCGGCCTCCAGGTGCATGAATCCCCGCGTCTTTCTGCCCTGAGCACGGATGTCCTGCAGGAGGGACACGTGGTCACCATTGAACCCGGAATCTACGTTCCAGGGGTCGGAGGAGTCAGGATCGAAGATGACGTTGTGATCAGGAAGACCGGAACGGAAGTGCTCACCACAGCTTCGAAGGATCTGATTATTCTCTAGCAGTATCCATGACCGACGCAAAACGACACGTTTTGATCATTGCCTACTATTTTCCCCCCATGGGCATGGGGGGTGTCCAGCGAACGCTCAAGTTTGCCAAGTATCTCCCCGCTTTTGGATGGCATCCTGTCATTCTTACCGTGGGTGAAACGGGATATTTTGCCTTCGACGAATCCCTCATGAAGGAAGTCGAGGAGCTCGGCATTGAAGTTGTGCGGACGGATTCGTTCGATATGAACCGCGTGTTCAAGAGCCGGAAACCCGTGAAGATGCCCGGCGAATCCATGAGAAGGACCCTTCAGTTTCTCGGCGACCTGTTTTTCATTCCCGACACCAAGATCGGATGGAAGCGGAAGGCGGTCAAGGCCGCAATGGAGATCGTGAAGACCAGACACATCGATGCCGTTCTTGCCACAGCTCCTCCTCAGACGGATTTTCTCATCGGTCTGGAACTGAAGCGGAGGACAAACATACCACTGGTCCTCGACTACCGCGATTCCTGGCTGGAGTATCCTTTCAAGTACTTTCCAACACCCTATCATCGCTGGCGTCACCGGCGACTGGAGCGGAAGGTGGTTCGGGGATGTGACCGGATCATCGTGACGCATCGTCGCGTCAAGGAAAACATCGTCAAGCGGTATCCATTTCTGACGTACAACGATGTGACGATCGTTTCGCAGGGATTTGACCGGGAGGATTTCAATGATGCGCCGGTTCAGAGGCCGCCTTCGCACAAAATGCGGATTGTACATGCCGGAACGTTCTACGGGGGACGGAATCCCCGGGTGTTCCTGCAGGCTCTCCATCGCGTCCTGAGAGACTCTCCTGCGCTGCGCGGGAGGTTCGAGGTGAATCTTGCCGGCGCACCCCGCAAGGAAGACCAGGCGTTGACGGCCAAACTGGGCCTGCAGAACGAAGTGAACTTCCTGGGGTACCTTGAACACCGGGTGTGCGTCAGGCACCTCCAGGAGGCAGACGTGCTGTGGTTCGTTCTTGACAACGATCTTCAATCCCCGGGAAAGCTCTATGAATATTTCGGCGCCGGCAAGCCGATCCTTGCTTCGGTGGCGGATGGGTACACCAGACAGCTTCTTCAAGAGAGCGGGGTCGGCATCTGTGTGCCTCCGGACGATGTGGAGGCTCATGTGGAGGCGCTCAAAGGCCTGCTGGCGAGGTTTGAGCGCAAGGAATTGCCCGCTCCGTCGAACACGTTCATCGAGCGCTTCGACCGCAGAGCATTGTCGGGTGAACTGGCCAGGGTGCTGGAAACACTGATGGATATTGACCGCGGTGCCTTTGTCAAGGTGAACGGATCATGAACATTCTGATCGTGGGTTCCGGCGGGAGAGAACACGCGTTGGCCTGGAAACTGCGCCAGAGCGCGTCGGTGAACAGGATCTTCTGCGCCCCCGGGAATGCAGGGATGGAGTCGGTGGGAACAACAGTGCCGCTGAAGGCAACGGATCTTGACGGCCTCCTCAGGTTTGCACAGGACAATGCCGTCGATCTGACTGTTGTGGGTCCTGAACAGCCGCTCGTCATGGGAATTGCCGATGTATTTCAGGACCACAAGCTTGTGGTGTTCGGCCCCACGGCGGCCGCCGCGCGGCTTGAGGGAAGCAAAGTATTTGCCAAGGACTTCCTGTACCGGCACGGCATCCCGACGGCGCGGTTTGGCAGTTTCGACGCCGCCTCGGAACGTGAGGCCGAAGCGTTTATCGATGGATCCTCCCTCCCTCTGGTCGTCAAGGCCGACGGTCTGGCCGCAGGCAAGGGCGTGGTCATCTGCCAGACAAGAGGGGAGGCTCGTATTGCCCTCAGGGAAATGCTCGAAGCCCGGGCGTTTGGGGCAGCGGGGGACAGGGTCGTGATTGAGGAATTCCTCGCGGGCGAAGAGGCCTCCGTGTTTGCGATCTGCGACGGCGAGCGTTTTGTCACATTGCCATGTGCGCAGGACCATAAGAGGATTCTTGACGGGGACAGGGGAAAGAACACCGGTGGCATGGGTGCGTATGCGCCGGCCCCGGTCATGACGCAGGGGCTTCTGCGCCGCGTGGAGGAGGAGATCATCCGTCCCACGCTGGAGGGAATGAAGAAGGAAGGGACGCCTTATCGCGGCTGTCTCTATGCAGGATTGATGATCACGGAAGACGGGCCGAAGGTTCTTGAATTCAACTGCCGTTTCGGGGACCCCGAAACGCAGGTGGTCATCCCCCTGATCGACGGCGATCTGGCAGTACTGCTCCATGCGGCGGCTTCGGGGTCGCTGGAAGGCATGACGCCGGCCTTTCACGAAGCGTCGGCCGTGTGCATTGTGATGGCGTCAAGAGGATATCCCGACGCTTACGAAACGGGCAAGGTCATCCGCGGGCTGGATTCAGCCGACCTCGAAAAGGGGGAGATTGTCTTTCATGCCGGTACACGGCGTGAAGGAGACGCAATCATCACCGCCGGGGGGAGGGTGCTTGGGGTAACAGTCGTGGGATATAAGCACGAGCTGGAGGCAACCATCGACGCAGCATACCGGCTCGTTCACCGGATCGCGTTTGACGGGGCCTACTATCGGAGCGATATCGGCAAAAAGGCGCTAAAACACCTCCAGAGCAGGAACTTATGAATATTCTCGTCACCGGCGGGGCAGGATTTATTGGTTCGCACGTTGTCGATGCCTATATTGAGGCAGGCTATTCCGTAACAGTGGTTGACGACCTTTCGTCCGGATCGGAGTCCAACCTCAATCCGAAGGCGACATTCTTCAAAATGGACATCCGTGACGGAAGGATTGCGGAGGTGTTCGCCAGGGGGCGATTTGACATCGTCAATCATCATGCGGCACAGATGGACGTTCGCAGGTCCGTGACCGATCCGCTCTTTGACGCGTCCGTGAACGTCCTGGGGACCCTGAATGTTTTCGAACATGCGCGCAAGCACGGTGTTCGGAAAATCGTGTTCGCTTCAACCGGCGGGGCAGTGTACGGAGAACAGGATGAATATCCGGCAACGGAGGAACATCCCACCCGGCCTCTTTCTCCCTATGGGATCACGAAGCTCTCGTGCGAGAAGTACCTGTACTTCTACAAACAAGTTCATGGGATGGATCACGTCATTCTCCGGTACGCCAATGTGTACGGACCGCGTCAGAATCCGCACGGCGAGGCCGGGGTTGTGGCGATCTTCTGCAAGAAGATGCTTTCAGGGGAGGATCCCGTGATCAACGGCGATGGGGCACAAACAAGGGACTATACCTATGTTGAAGATGTTGTCCGGGCAAACGTCCGGGCATTGGATTTTCCCGGATCGGATGTTTTCAACGTTGGGACCGGAAGAGAAACGGATGTGAACACGCTGTTCCGTCATTTGCGGAATGTCCTCAAATCGTCGTGTACGGAACGGCATGGCCCCGCAAAGGAGGGAGAGCAAAGGAGAAGCGTGATCAGTTATGCAAAGATCCAGAAAGCGCTTGGGTGGGAGCCCGAAGTGGCTTTGGAAAAAGGTCTGACGCAAACGGCGGCGTTTTTCCGTGAACGGCAGGGCGGACGATGATGGGAGAGGATTCGCTGGTGAAGGAGATCACGGCCGGCAATCGCCGCGCTGTTGCGAGAGCAATCTCGCTTGTGGAGAACGAGGAGGAAGACTCCAACGTGCTCCTGGGTGCGTTGTTTCCGCACACCGGCCGCGGGTATCGCATCGGCATCACGGGCCCGCCGGGGGCCGGCAAGAGCACGATCACCAACAAGCTCGCAAAGCACTACCGGCAGGCGGGCCTCAAAGTCGGGATTATTGCCGTTGATCCCACCAGTCCCTTCACCGGCGGAGCATTGCTGGGCGACCGTGTGCGCATGACCGACGTTGAGCTTGACGGCGAGGTGTTCATCCGCAGCATGGCATCGCGGGGAAGCCTTGGCGGATTAAGCAGAAAGGCGAAGGAAGCCGCCGATGTCCTCGACGCATCCGGCCATCAGGTCATTCTTCTGGAAACCGTCGGTGTGGGCCAGTCGGAGCTGGACATTGCAGGGGCGGCGGACACGACAATCGTCATTCTCGTGCCCGAATCCGGCGACGGCATCCAGGCCATGAAGGCAGGGCTCATGGAGATCGCGGATTTCTTTGTGCTGAACAAAGCGGACAGGCCCGGTGCCGACCAGGCCGTCCAGTCGATCAAAACGATTCTCGGATTCCGTCAACACACGGAGGCCACACCATGGATGCCAGACGTGTTCAAGGCGGTCGGCAGTGAGGGAAAGGGGATCAGTGAGATTGCAGAAGTGATTGCCGCACACAGGAAGTCCCTTGAGATCTCGGGCGGATTGGAGCAAAAACGGCGGAGGAGGCTCGAGCAGAGGATCCGGGCGCTGGTCGAGGAACAACTGCGGGTCGATTTCTGGAACTCACACCGGTCCGAAGCCCTGCAAAGGGAGCTGAGCCGCGTGATCGAGCGCAACCAGACCCCGTACGACCTTGCTGCCAGGCTAATCGCAGATTTCAAGAACCAGAAAAGCGAGTGAGGATTATCATGAGCAATGGCAAGGATCAAAACCTGAGCTTCGATCTTACAGAAGAGATGAAGATGCTTCGCCAGACGGCGCGGGAATTTGCAGATGCGGAAGTCCGGCCCAAGGTTCTTGAGTACGACGAGGCTCAAAAGTTTCCTGAAGAGCTCGTTGCGCGCATGGGGGAGCTGGGGTTCCTGGGGGCCGTCGTGGCCGAGGATCTTGGCGGGGCGGGGATGACGGCGCGGGAATTCGTTGTCATCATGGAAGAACTGGGCCGGGTGGATCCTTCAGTGGCCCTCACGCTTGCGGCCCACAGCGGCCTGTGCCTGGAGCACATTTTGCAGTTCGCCAATGATGCTCAGAAGAAAAAATACGTTCCTGATCTTGCCTCGGGGAAAAAGATCGGATCCTGGTGCCTGACCGAGCCCGGTTCGGGAAGCGATGCGGGAGGAATGCTGACCACGGCGGAGAAGAAGGGGTCTGACTATGTACTGAATGGCACGAAAAATTTCATCACCAACGGTTCCTACGCGTCGACCTTCGTCGTCATGGCGAAGACTGATCCCTCCAAGGGAAAAGCCGGGATTTCGGCTTTCATCGTGGAGAAGGAAATGGGGGTCCGAGTCGGGAAAAAGGAGAACAAGCTTGGCTTCCGGTCAAGCGACACGGTTCAGCTCGTGTTTGAGAATGTCAGGGTTCCTGCTGCCAATCTTCTGGGCCAGGAAGGAGACGGGCTGAAGCAGGCTCTGGCGGTGCTGGACAGCGGACGCGTGGGTGTCGCAGCGCTTGCCGTCGGTTTGGCGCAGGGAGCCCTGGAGGCGTCGGTGAAATATGCAAAGGAGCGCAAGGCATTCGGCAAGACCCTTGGAGAATTTCAGGGAATTCAGTTCAAGCTGGCGGATATGGCAACAGAAATCGAGGCTGCGCGCCTGCTGACATTCCGCGCAGCGGAGGATAAGGCGCTGGGCAAGCCGTTGACCCTGTCGGCCGCGTATGCCAAATACTTTGCCAGTGAGGTGGCACAACGAGCCGCAACGGAAGCAGTCCAGATCCACGGCGGGTACGGATACATCAAAGAGTTCCCCGTGGAAAAGTATTATCGCGACGCCAAACTTCTGACCATCGGCGAAGGAACATCGGAAGTTCAGCGCATGGTCATTGCAAAGAACATTCTGGAATGAGGCAATCATGGCTGTTCTAGGCAAGCCGCTTGGAGACGGTGAAACGGTCCGGCGCAACCGCGCGGGAATGGCCGCGTTGCTGAAGCGGATCCGGGCGGAGGCGGACGTAGTTCGTGAAGGAGGAGGGAGGGCGGCGATGGAAAAACATCGCAGGAAGGGAAAGCTCCCGGCCCGCGAGCGAATCCGGAAGCTGATCGATCCGGGCTCGCCCTTTCTCGAGATCGGCCTCTTCACGGCATATGGAATGTACAAAGAATACGGCGGTGCGCCGTCGTCGGGTACGATCGTCGGCATTGGGCGTATCCATGGACGCGAAACGGTGATCGTGGCAAACGATGCGAGCGTGAAGGCGGGCGCGTGGTTTCCGATCACCTGCAAGAAGAATCTCCGTGCGCAGGAAATCTCCATGGACAATCGCCTGCCGATCGTCTACCTGGTGGATTCTGCAGGCGTGTTTCTTCCGCTCCAGTCGGAAATCTTTCCCGACAAGGAGCATTTCGGACGGATTTTCCGCAATAATGCCGTCATGTCTTCCATGGGAATCACACAGATCGCCGCCATCATGGGCCCTTGTGTGGCGGGAGGGGCGTATTTGCCGATCATGAGTGACGAAGCGATGATCGTGGACAAGACCGGGAGCGTGTTCCTCGCAGGGTCGCATCTGGTGAAGGCCGCCATCGGTGAGGAGATCGACAACGAACAGCTGGGGGGAGCCGAGGTCCATTGCGAGATCAGCGGCGTGACCGATCACCGGATGAAGGACGATGACGAGTGTCTTGCAAAGGTCCGTTCAATCATCGGCAAGCTTGGTCACAGGCCCACGGCCGGATTTGACCGGACGGATCCCCATCCGCCGAAGTTTCCCGCGGAGGACCTGCACGGTCTGATCCCGGCGGACCGGACGAAGCCGTACGACACCTACGAGGTGCTGGCGCGCATTCTGGATGACGGTGAGCTCGACGAGTACAAGGAAGGATATGGGAAGACGATCATCACAGGGTATGGCCGCATCGACGGCTGGGCTGTGGGCATAGTGGCAAACCAGCGTTCCGTCGTGAAGACAAAGACGGGCGAGATGCAGGTGGGCGGAGTCATCTACAGCGAGAGTGCCGACAAGGCCGCACGATTCATCATGAACTGCAATCAAAAGAGAATCCCGCTTGTCTTCTTTCAGGATGTTACGGGATTCATGGTGGGGAGCAGGGCGGAGCACGGCGGGATCATCAAGGACGGAGCCAAGATGGTGAATGCGGTGGCCAACTCGGTGGTACCGAAGTTCACTGTCATCACGGGAAACAGTTATGGAGCAGGCAATTATGCGATGTGTGGAAAGGCCTACGATCCGCGGCTGATCGTTGCCTGGCCGACGGCCCAGATTGCCGTCATGGGAGGCAAACAGGCCAGTGAAACCCTGCTTTCCATCAAACTCCAGCAAATGGAGCGGGGAGGGGAGGCCATCTCGAAGGACAAGCAAACGGCCCTCCTGAAGGAGATACAGGACCGTTATGACAGCGAATTGGATCCCCTGTTTGCCGCCGCCCGGCTGTGGGTGGATGCCATCATTGACCCGATTGAAACCCGCGAGGTGATTTCCCGTGGAATAGAGATGGCAAACCATAACCCGGAGATACCACCGTTCAATCCGGGCGTGATTCAAACGTAGGCATACCGAGGGTATTGATGAGTTTTCCGGCCGGCGAGGTCTTCGGATGGATGGTTGTGGCAATGGCCATGCTGATGTCCCTCTCCTGGAGCGCCGCGGCGCAGTGCGATGGCAGGCCGGGACCCGACGGACTGACGTGGGAATTCGATGAGGGTGAATCGGAATCCCGCTCGATCCTGGGGATTCTTGGCGATGCTCTCACCCCGCAGTTGGTGAAGGATACGCGGATGATGCGGGCGTACGTCAGGGATCCGCGCTTTGCCGAACTCCGCCGTCGGTGCGGTGATCTTCGGGCCGTGGACGGGATCTTCCAGAAGGCGCTTCGTGTCGCGGAGTTCAGCATCGGCCGGGCCCTGTTTCTGGCGATGATGGCTTCGCTTGAACATCAGATGGTGCATGTGGACGTCCCGCTTGCCGGCGCAGTGGGATTGCCTCTCACGTTTGAGGAAGACAGCCTGTTTCAGGAACGGGTGAGGAACCTTCCGGCAAGATTGTACGAGGATTCACCGGACGATGGTCACGGTGACCGGGACAAGCTTCAGCATTTCTTTGGGTCTGCGTACCTGGCCTACGCCTCGGGATCTGCGGAGTTTGCACGCGCGACCGGGAATTTTGTCGAGTGGGGAGAGGCGCGGATGATCGTCGGCGGCGTGGATGATGCGCGCGACAAGCGGGCGAACAAACAGGGCGAAACGTTCGGCCACGACCTGCTGTACGTCAAGACCCTTCTGCCGTCGGATTATCTGACGCTGCCGGTGAGGGTGGAGTAGCAAGCAGGGGTCAGGGGTCAGAGGAGGGGGCCTGCCCGCCAAAGTCCGCCGCAGGCGTGCCAAGGTGGGAGGCAGGAGTCGGAGGTCGGAATTCAGAGGTTGGGGCGTTTGAGGAGTGAGCAGATGAGTACCATTCTCATTGTCGATGACGAAAAGAGCGTGCGGGACTCCATCAGGATGATTCTGGAGTACGAGGGCTACTCCGTTTTGTTCGCCGAGAACGGGCCCCAGGCGCTGACGCGGATTCAGGCCGGTGATGCGCATCTTGTGCTTCTCGACGTCAAGATGGCCGGCATGGACGGGATCGAGGTCCTGCAGAAGATCAGGGAAAAGAACAACGAACTGCCTGTCGTCATGATTTCGGGGCACGGGACGATCGAAACCGCCGTGGAGGCGACGAAGCTCGGAGCATTTGATTTTTTGCCGAAGCCCCTTGATCGGGACAAGCTGATCATCACCGTTCGCAACGCACTTGAACGTGCCAGGCTGAAGGAGGAATACCGATCACTGAAGGAGCGCGTGGAAGGAAGATCCCAGCTCCTCGGGGAGAGCGCCAGGATGATGGAGATCCTTGCCCTTATCGGCCGCGTGGCGCCGACCGATGCGCGCGTGCTGATCACGGGCGAAAACGGAACCGGCAAGGAACTGGTTGCGCGGGCAATTCATCGGCAGAGCAAGCGAGCCGACAAGCAGTTCGTCGAAGTGAACTGCGCGGCCATTCCGGCGGAGCTGATCGAGTCCGAGCTGTTCGGCCACGAAAAGGGCTCGTTTACGGGCGCCACCGCACAGAGGATCGGCAAGTTCGAGCAGGCGAACGGCGGAACGCTGTTCCTCGACGAGATCGGCGATATGAGCCTGAGTGCTCAGGCCAAGGTCCTGAGGGCGTTGGAGGAGGGGAAAATCGAACGCGTCGGAGGCAACAAGCTGATTTCCGTCGATGTCCGCGTAATTGCAGCAACCAACAAGAACATTCCCGAAGCAATAAAGGCTGGAACATTCCGGGAGGACTTGTACCACCGCCTGAGGGTCATTCCGATTCACATTCCCCCTCTGCGCGAGCGGCGGGACGATATTCCGATCCTGGCCAGGGCTTTTGTTGAGGACGTGTGCGCAAGGAATGGCATAGCCCTCAAGAAGGTTTCGCTGGAAGGGATGAAGCGCCTGGAAGCCCGGGACTGGCCGGGGAACGTCAGGGAACTGCGCAATGCGATCGAGCGGTTGGTGATCCTCTCGCCGGGACAGGAGGTGGACATGAATCTCCTGGACCCGCCGGCGGCGGGGACGAGCGCGGAATTCGAGGATATTCTGGGGAAAGGAGGAACATTTCAGGAATTCAAGGACAGGGCCGAAGCGGCATTCATCAAGCGCCAGCTCGAACGCCACCGCTGGAACATTTCAAAGACTGCCGAGGCGCTTGATATCCAGCGTAGTCACTTGTATACGAAAATGAAGAAGTACGGGCTGATGAAGGAAGAGTAAGAATTGAAGATTGAAGACTACCTCCTTTTCCTCACTGTTTCGTACATGACCAACGCTCCTGCGACGGAGGCGTTCAGGGATTTGACGGCACCAAAGACGGGGATGCTGACCAGGAAATCACACTTCTCTTTCACCAACCTTCTGATCCCCCGTCCTTCATTTCCCACGACCACTGCAATGCCACCGCTGTAATCGATCTCGTCGTACCTCTTTTCCCCCCTCTCGTCTGTTCCGATGATCCAGAGGCCATGTTCCTTCAAGAGGTCGATAGTCTGCGCGATGTTCGCAACCCGGGCCGCGGGCAGGTGAAGCGATGCTCCCGCCGAGGCCTTCGCAACGGTTCCCGAGATCCCGGCGCTGTGGTGCCTGGTAAGAATCACTCCGTGGAAGCCGGCACACTCAGCCGTTCTGATCAACGCCCCAAGATTGTGCGGGTCCTCGATTTCGTCGAGAATCAGGACGCGCGGTGACGAGCCGGATTGTTTTGCCCGATCAAGGAGATCTTCAATCTCCACAAACTCTGTGGATTCCACAATGGCTGCCACGCCTTGTGCCGTCGCCACGTCCGCGATCTGCGCGAATTTCTGCTTGTCCACCTCGGCCACCGGCACCCCCACGCGCCGGGCCTGGTGACGAATGTCGTCAATGACCTTTCCGCGCGTACCATAGAGGATTGCGATCTTCCGGATCGATTGTGGTGACTTCAGCGCCTCGAGCACGGTTTTTCTACCGCTGACTGTCTGGCTCATTTCCTTTTCCCTCCGGCGAACTGCTTTTGCCGTGACCGTGCCTCATGCTTTTCGATCATCCATCCAACAACAAAAATAACGATCCCCGCAAGGAAGAAGTACAGATCGGTCCACATGTCTCCCAGAAGCCCGTACATGAATCCGAAAAAGACGACGACGATGGCAAGAGCCTGGAGGAACTTTGCAACATAGTAAATCCGCGGCGGGGGCGTCAGGGACAGGAAAAGCTTCCAGAGGGCATCGTCGGAAACGTTGCCGGACACGGTCCTGCCGTTTTCGGCAACAAGAACGGGGAATTCATTCCGATACTGTTTGAACCGTGGATCGTCTTCGCGCAGGTTGATGATCCTAAGGTCCACGCCAAGCCCTGCGGCCATCGGAACCGCCCTCTCCTTGAGATCATCGCACAATTTGCAATCGTTCTTCGTGAACAGTTCCACGACACTCATGCGGAGCCCTTTTCTGCTTTCCGTGAGAGCAACCACCACCCCGCAACGCCCGCAAGCACGAGGGCAAGGGCAAAGAGCTGATACTGGGTAAGCCCGGCCATGATCCTCGGATTGATTCTGAGGAACTCGATCACGAACCGTTCCATGCCAGCCAGTACCAGGTAGGCCATGAAGAGTTTTCCTGTGACCCCAATCCGGGTTCGCAGACGCCAAAGGATTACAAAGAAGAGAGCGCTCAGGAGAAGCTCGTACACGGGCGTGGGATGGCAGAGCGTTGTGTCGGGCACAATACCCCCGGGATACTGGCTGGTGATCTCAGGGAAATTCCTGAAGGCTTCGGAAGGCGGCATGGTGCCTTTCGAGTAATCCGTTCCCCACGGCAGGTCGGTGGGGAACCCGTAGTCGCCGTCGCCCGCGAAATGACAGCCCAGCCGGGCAATGCCATACCCCAACATCAAGCCGGGGGAAGTCCCGTCAGCCACCGTCAAAAAACTCAGCGAACGCCGCCTGACGTACCACCAGATCGCCGCAGTGGCGAGGAGGAATCCTCCGAAGTAGGAAAGCCCCCCGGGTGAAAAAAGGATGCCGGGATCGGCGACGAAGTGGCTCCAGTGTTCGAGGACATAGAGGATCTTTGCTCCGGCCACACCCCCGACAAGGGCAAGGAGGGTGATAGTGCCGGCAAGATCGGGCGGGAGCTTCTTGCGGCGGTACTCGATGGTCATTAGCCAGCTCGCCGTGATGAATCCGAGCGCGAGCATCAGGCCGTAGCTGTACAAGGTGAAGGGGCCGATGTCAACGATGACGGGGCACATGGGGGTTATGCAGAAAGTTCAACGGGTTCCGGAGAAAACACGACAAAAGGATGCCGGGGTTCGGAAAGCACTTTCACGGCCGGAGGACGAACCTTGAGTTTGTAGGCGTTCTCTTCACCATCGACATTCCGGATAACCACCGCGATCGTTCCGGACAGGCCGGCGTACAGACGATGTCCGCGGGCGGGTCCGACGCCCGGCATCACCGAACGCGGCGCATTCAATCCCAGAATGTGAAGGGTTATGCTGTTCTTCTCACGTTTGTCGGAGAGCAGGAGCTCGTAATGGAAGCTGACGAATTCCTTGATGGTCTCGACGACCACGGCAATCCCGGCTTTCTGCGACTCGGGATCCTTTGCCGGGAACACGCGCAGTCGGTATTCGGGTTCCCGCGGTTTCTTCGTCCGTGCCACAGCTCATGAGAATGTCTGTACAAAGGTCTTGAGGGAAACGGTGTTCTCCCTGCCTGTCTTCATCTCCTTCACCTTCCCCGTGCCCGTCTTGAGCTCTTCTTCGCCGATGACCAGCACGAACTCGGCATGCTGGCGGTTGGCTTCGCGCAACTGTGCCTTGACACTGCGTTCGAGGTAATCGGTTTCCGCAGGGATGCCGCGTGCCCTGAGGGCACAGGCTGTTTCGAAGGCCCATGTACGCGATGGGCCGTCGAGGCCGATCAAAAAAATCTTCGGGCCCGATGGCCCGGGAACGGTCGTATCCCGTTTTTCCATGACAATCATCAGCCGTTCCATGCCGGCCGCGAATCCGACCCCGGGCGTTGGTTTGCCCCCCAGTTCCTCCACCAGCAGATCGTAGCGGCCTCCGCCAGCCAGGGCGTCCTGCGACCCCAAATCCTTGCTCGTGATTTCAAACGCCGTCTTCGTGTAGTAATCAAGGCCTCGGACAAGCCGGCCGTCGATCTCAAAGGGAACATTCAGCTTCTTCAGCAATTCCTGTACCCGCGCAAAATGGGCCGAGCACTCAGCGCACAAATGATCCTTCATCAGCGGCATTGACGCGGTTGCCTTCCGGTCACCGCCATCCTTCGAATCCAGCACGCGAAACGGATTCTGTTCGATGCGAGCCTGGCTGTCATCCGAAAGGTGCGCGCGGACCTTCCGCAACTCCCTCCTGAGCAGTTCCTTGTAAGGGGGACGACAGCGTTGACAGCCCACCGAATTGATCAGAAGGCTTGTTTGGGATATCCCGAGGTTCCGGTACATTGTGAGTGGAATCAGCATCATTTCCACGTCGAGCTCTGGTGCCATTGCTCCAAGCGCTTCGGCGCCGAACTGGTGAAATTGGCGCAATCGACCCGCCTGTGGACGTTCCTGGCGAAACATGGGTCCCATGTAGTAGAGCTTTGTCAGCGATCCCTGCTCACCGAGGTTGCCCTGAATGTAGGCCCTGAGCGCCGATGCCGTGCCTTCCGGTTTGAGGGTCACGCTGTCTCCACTGCGGTCAGTGAACGTGTACATTTCCTTGGAAACGATATCGGTCAGTTCTCCGATGCTTCGGGCAAACAACTCTGTCTGCTCCATCACGGGCGTCCGGATCTCGCGGTAATTGAAGGCCTGCATGACCTGATGAACGACGTTCTCCACGGCGCGCCACCGTGCGGCTTCGTCTGGCAGGATGTCGCGCATGCCTTTGATGGATCGGAATTTCACGGGAGACGGGAGGGGAAAAAGTGGAAAACCAGCACGGAGGGCTTACGCCTCAAGGTAGGTGGCCTCCTCCTGTCGGAGGATGTCCAGGACTTCGGAGGGCGACCGGGCACCCAGGAGTCTGGACCGGAACTCCTCCTTGTTCATGAGCCGGGAGATGCGGCTGAGGAGCTTGATGTGGGGGCCGACCATGCTGTCGCGGCCGATGAGCAGAAACACGATCCGAACCGGCTGTTCGTCCAGCGATTTGTAATCGATAGGTTGGGCCGTCACGGCCAGGGCCCCGACGATGTCGGTCACTGCATCCGTTTTTCCGTGGGGGATGGCAAACCCGGAGCCGACACCCGTCGACATGATCTTTTCGCGTTCGAAGATTGCCTCCCGGATCTTCTCCTTGTCCTGCACTTTGTCCGATGTTGCGGCCAGGTCAATGAGGGCGTTCAGGATCTCCTCTTTCGTGGTTCCCGGAAGGCCGGTTTTGATGTACTGCTCTGTGAGAATGTCGGTGATCTTCATGCCTGTCGTGCCTTCCTTCGCGTGGCGTTCATTCCTCGGCGATCCATCGGGAGATCTTCTCTTCGTACTCCCTCGAAAGCTGCTGAGCGAGAGCGGGGTCCTCGGATTCAACGTTGATGTGGAACAATGGCCGGGAACGGTCCGGATTCAGAAAGACGGATGTGTGCTTCGATTTGTTCCGTGGAAAGACCTTCACTCCTTCCACCAGCTGGCGGGGGAGGGCCTCGGAGTCCTTCATGAGCCTTCGCATGACCCGGCCCTTGACCTGCCACGAACAAGGAATGTTTTTTTTGACAAAATGCAAGCGTGGAGTCTCGCGATCGACATCGCCGAGCCGTTTTCGGGTGACGGCCATGAACTCCAGGAGCTTGACCGCCGAGTACATGCCGTCCGAAGCAAAGAGGAACTCGTTGAAAATGAATCCTCCCTTGGTTCCTCCCACAAACCGGATGTTTTGTCCGATCGCGGCATCCATGAGGGCCAGGTGGTTGTCTCTGGTACGCACGACCGTGATGCCCAGTTCCTCCGCCAGGAGGTCGATCTCGCACGAGGCCGAGATCGGCACGGCAATCGTGTTCAGCGCCGGATCGGCAAGTCTCGCAAGGCGGGCCATGAGGGTCAGAAGACGGTCGCTGTCGATCGACGTGCCGCGCTCGTCCACACAGAAGATCTTCTCCGCTCCCGCGTCGAGCATCACGCCGACATCGTACTGGAGCGACGTCACCACGAAAGCAAGATCCCTCAGGGACTGGTCGAATTGCTCCTTGGTGCGGGTGAGACGGCGGCTGTCGAGATAGGCGTTGAGGGATACGACCTGCACGTTCAGGTTGCCAAGGATGTTCGGGAAGATCGTCGATGCGACCCCGTTGGAGTAGTCGATGACCAGCTTCAGGTCGGCGGCGCGGATGGCCTCAACGTTGATCGTGGCCAGAAAACGCTCGATGTAACTTTCGGTGGTCCGCTCGGGGAAGATCACGCTGCCTACGGTATCGTAGGATGTGCGCGGGATGTCCTCGCCGAAAAACAATCGCTCCAGCGTTTTGGTCTTGCCGGTGGGAAGATCCTTGCCGTCGCGGTCGAAGAAGATGATGTCGGTCATATTCTTGTCGAACGGGGACTTTCGCACATGGAAGCCGCCTTTCTCCTTGCCGGATTTCAGCTCGTGGCGCACGATGGGGATCGAGGTTGCGCGCAGGTCGCTGCAGTGGACGCCGGCGGACATGAGGCCGCACATTACTGCGCGGTTGATCATCCGCGAGACATTATCGGCATCGCGGCTTGCCACCACGGTCGAGCCAGGTCCGACAAATGCGCCGAACGCCGCGCCCAGCTTGGCGGCGAATTCCGGATTCACCTCGATGTTGGAAATCCCGGTCACGGTCGAGTTGCGGAAGAGCTCCCTCAGCCATTGATCCTCCCACACGAGGCTCCTCGTGACCGTCGCGCCCTCCTCGACCACCTTCTCGGGCCAGAGTTTGATGTTCGAAAAGATGCTGCTGCGTTTTCCGATGATGCACTGGTCGCCGAGGAACACGTTCTCGCCGATGCTTGCCTCATCGCCGATGATGCATTTTGAGCCGACGACGTCGGAGGAAAGCTGGGCTTTGGCGCCCACCTGGGTTCCGTGCCAGATGATCGAGTTGGCGATGAACGCTCCGGGAAAAACCTCGCAATCGTCGCCAATGACCGAATTCGCAATGACTGCGTCGGCGTGGATGCGGGAGTTCGCGCCGATGATGACTGTTCCCGAAAGATGCTTCGGATCGGTTTCCACGCGGCTCCCCTCGCCAACCGTCACTCGGCCCTTCGTCTTTCCATCCACCGTCACCTTCACGATGCCGCGCAGGGTGTCGAAGTGGGCGTCCTGATACTCGTGCAGATTTCCGATATCCTTCCAGTAGCCGGAGGCGACGTAGCCGTAGAGCGGGAGCTCCAGCTCAAGCATGAGCGGAAAGAGGTTCTTGCTGAAGTCGAATTCCTCGCCTTCGGGGATAAGGTCGAGGACGTCGCGTTCCAGAATATAGATGCCGGTATTGATCGTATCGCTGAACACCTCTCCCCACGATGGTTTTTCGAGGAACCGGGTGATGCGGCCGTCGTCCTTCGTGAGCACGACGCCGAACTGCAGGGGGTTGGCCACGCGTGTCAGGATGATCGTGGCTTTGGATTTTCTGGATTGGTGGAAGCGGATTGCCGCCGTGAGGTCAAAGTCCGTGAGGACATCGCCGCTGATGACCAGGAAGCGGTCGTCGAGGAATTCGCCCGTATTCCGCACGCTACCTGCTGTGCCGAGATCCGCTTCGGCCTTCTTGTAGGTCATGCGCACACCCCACCTGCTCCCGTCGCCGAAGTAGGAGGAAATGATCTCGGGCTGATAGAACAGGGTGGCGACGAGGTCGGTGATGTCGTGCGATTTCAGGAGCGTGACGATGTGCTCCATCATCGGACGATTCACCATCGGTACCATGGGTTTGGGAATGTTGCAGGTGAGCGGACGCAGCCGCGTGCCGAATCCGCCCGCCATGACGACGGCTTTCATGATGGAGGGGGGGAAGAAGTGAACCCAAATCGACCGTTGCCGAAAAAGTAGGGAAAAAAAGGAACTGCTGCAACCGGAATCGGGCATCGGAAGGACGTAAGTCCCTTTCATGCAAGGAGTTTCATTCCCTCTATTCCCTTTTTACCTTGACTTTCCTTTGTTCAATGGCTAAATTTATGCAGACTTGAGGGCTATAATCACAATCAAACCTTTCGATGACGAGCGCCCGCGTTGTTGATATAGTCCGTTCCTGGGTGAACAAGTTGACGTTGACGCAGGAACTGGCTGTGTCGGCGGGCGCTGTCGCTTTTCTTGCGGGCGTCCTGACAGCGGACCCGCTCTGGAGAGTGGTCGCCCTTCTCGTCGCCGGTTCGAGCATCGCCTACGTCATTGTGACCCTCCGCTCCCGCGGCCTGCCTGATCTGGAGGCGGAGGAAGAACCCATCATCAGCGAGGAGACCGGACCCGACATGATCAGACCGGAGCCTGAGGAACCGAATCCTTCGTCAGAGACTGAGCGGGAAAATGCTCCCGATTCACCGGCCATTCCGTCGTTCGGGGGAAGCCGAAAATCCCCGACAGCGGAGTATGAGTTTAAACTCTCCGATTTCATCGACGTCCAGGAAGACATACTGCTGAAGGACGCAGGACCGAAGTCGGAATTCAGCTACCTGGTGAAAAGGGTGCTGACCATCATCAAGGAAGTCGTGTTCGGGCATACGGCGGCCCTGTACTGGATCAACCGGGAAAAACATCAGCTTGTCCTCGATAGTTATGTGACGGACAGCGAATGGTTCACCACGCATCGGCGCCGGGAGATAGGGTCGGATCTGATCAGCCAGGTGGCGGTGACGGGACATCCCAGGATTCTGAACAACGTCAACAACGCCGGCCAGCAAGAACTGCTGGGATATTATCAGACCACGGTTCCCATTCAGTCCTTCGTCGCGGTGCCGATCTTCTATCCGCGCGCCACGGTGAAGTCCGACGATCCGGTGGCGGTTCTTGTGCTGGATTGCCTGGGAGAAGATGCTTTTGGGCCGGAGACCATGACCCTCCTTGGCGATTATTCCAAGCTCATCTCTGCCCTCATCAGGAGTTACACCGGGAAGTACGATCTCCTGCTCGACTCGGAAGTCGTGCGGTCGATTTCCCGCATCCGGGATCAGATGAAGTTTGAGTTCAGTGCGCACTCGATCGTCCGTGCGTTGGCCGAGGAAGCATCGCGGCTCGTCGCCTGGGATTACATCAGCGTTGTTGTGCTGGACGAGTCGAGGAAATCCTGGATCATCCAGTTTGTCATGAACCGCATGAACGATTCCTATGTCGCCGTCGGACAGGAGATCGATCCGAACAACAGCATCACGGGCAGCGTTCTCCAAAGCGGAATGCCGCGGGTTGTAGATCACTCAGGTTCGGCCGCGTTGCCGCGGTTCTACCGGGCGGAACGGATCGAAGCGAACGGTTCCATGATGATTCTGCCCGTGAATTCGCTCAGCCGATGCTATGGGGCCCTCGTGGTGGAGAGCAAGGATGCGCGGGCGTATTCTGAGGCCGACGTCAGGGTGATTCAGAAGCTGGTGGACAGCGCGTCGTGGGGATTGGAAGTGCTGAGTCTCAATGACGTCGTGAACAACTATGTGCTGATCGACGAGACGACCGGGGTGGCCACCCGGAAGTACTTCATGGAGCGCGTACACGAAGAAGTGCAGAGGGCCAACGATTTTGACGAGGATGTGACGTTGGTGATGATTTCGATCGACGGCGTGAACGAGCATCTGTCCCGGTACGGCAAGGAGGGCTTCGACTTTGTTCTTCAGAATGTCGGACGAATGCTCCGTGCCGCCATCCGCCCGTACGACCTCGTGGGGAGGTTCGATTTCAACCGCTTTGCGGTGCTGTTGGTGAACACGGCGGCGAACGATGCGTACCTGTGGGCGGAGAAGTTCCGGAAGAACATTGCGAGCAACGTGATGAATGTGGATCAGAAGACGTTTTCGGTCACGGTCAGCGTGGGCGTCTGCGGGGCGGTAAGCGACATCAGTGATCTGGAGCTGATGGAGCATGCCGGGCACGTTCTTGCAAAGGCTGTCGAGGCGGGCGGCAACATGGTTCGAGTGTATTAACGTTTTTCGAAAGGTTTCAGGCATGGCAAAGCAGCAGGCATTTGCAGAGAAAGTGAAGAAAGGCACCGAGGAGAGAGGATCGCGTTGCCCGAAATGCAACACGATCCGGGTTCCGATCCTGTATGTCCAGTCCGTTCGTTCCGCGCACCAATCGTACCGCTTCAGCAGTCAGCGCGTGCAGGTGTGCAAGTGCAACGAAAAGGAAATCTACGCGTAACGTTTCCCCTTTTTCCCCGTATCTCAATACGTAGTTGGCAGGTCGCACGGTCATACTGGTGGTGCTCGACGGCGTCGGCGTCGGCGAGCTGCCCGATGCCCCTGCGTACGGCGATAAGGGAGCCCACACGTTGGGAAACGTTGCACGGGCTGTCGGCGGGATCCGTCTTCCGCATCTTGAGGTGCTGGGGCTTGCCCGTATCACTCCCGTCCAGGGCCTGGATCCGCGAAGTCCGGTGAATGGATGCTTCGGACGGATGGCCGAACGGTCGAAAGGGAAGGACAGCACGACCGGGCACTGGGAAATCGCAGGCCTCATAACGGAAAAGCCGTTTCCGCTCTATCCCAACGGGTTTCCGCGAGCGTTGATTGACCGGTTCGTTGAGCGGACAGGGTGCGGAGGAGTCTTGGGAAACAAGAGCGCGTCGGGCACGGAAATCATTGCCGAGCTTGGTGCGAGGCACGTCCAAACGGGACACCCGATTGTCTATACATCAGGGGACTCTGTTTTTCAGATCGCCGCGCATGAAGATGTGATTCCGCTCGCGCGGCTTTATGAGATTTGCCGCATCACGCGTGCAGAGGTGGCCGTGGGAGATCATGCGGTGGGGCGTGTCATTGCAAGACCCTTCAGGGGATCGGAAGGCGCGTTTCAACGAACGGTCAACCGCAAGGATTTCTCCCTGGAGCCTCCGCAGGAGACCCTTCTCGATCTCCTCCAACGGAACGGCATCCGGACGGTGTCGGTTGGGAAAGTGGACGACCTTTTTGCCGGAAGGGGAATCGATCAGGCCTTTCATACGACCTCGAACCGTGAGGGCATTGACACGATCCTCCGGGAGGCGCGCAGCGGGCGCGGGGGATTCATTATGGCGAATCTGGTCGATTTCGATACGCTCTACGGCCATCGCCAGGATGCCGCCGGATTTGCCAAGGCGCTTTCGGAATTCGATAGCGCCGTCCCTGACGTTCTGGATTGTCTCAGGAAGGATGATCTCCTTCTGATCATGGCCGATCACGGCAACGATCCGACCGATCAGAGCACGGATCATTCCCGTGAGTACGTCCCGGTGTTGTGCTTTAGCCCCTCAGGAAAGCGCGGTGTTGACCTGGGGGTCCGTTCCAGTTTCTCCGACGCCGGAAAGACCGTCGCGGAGTATTTCGGCATTTCCAACAGCCTGGCCGGAGAGAGTTTTCTCTCGCTGGTCATGGGCGAGTGACGAGGATCCTATGGTTCTGGGAAAGGTGGTTGGAACCGTGTGGGCGACCCGCAAGGATGAAGAGCTTGTGGGGATGAAATTCCAGATTGTGAAGCATGTGGGGCTTGACTACAAACTCAAGGATACGTTTGTCGTGGCCGTGGACACGGTTCAGGCCGGCGTGGGGGACGTCGTGCTTGTGACCTCGGGAAGCTCGGCCAGGCAGACCACGGTCACCCGCAACAAGCCGGTGGACGCGGTCATTGTGGCGGTTGTGGACAAGCTGGACGTTGTGGATTGACGGGATGTTCCTTGGAAGGGTCATAGGGACCGTCTGGGCTACGCGCAAGGATGAGAACCTGCGCCGGTTCAAGCTTCAGTTTGTCCAACCCCTGACGGCGTCGAGGGAAGAGGCAGGGAGCCCCATCGTTGCGGTGGACGTTGCAGGAGCGGGTCCGGGCGAGACCATCCTGTACATCACGGCGCGTGAGGCCGTCATTCCGCTCCCGGTGGAGATGGCGCCCGTGGATGCGACGATCGTGGGGATTGTGGACCGGATTGACCTTGCGGAGAAAAAGTGAATTTTTTGTCCCGAAACGTTGTTGTAGGGAACGACGCTAGATTGGATGGAAGGATTGCATGGTAAAGATCAGCAAACAATATACGAACAGAGAGAGCCAGTCTCTTGACAAGTATCTGCAGGAGATCGGCAAGGTTGAGCTTCTGACGCCGCAGGAAGAGATTGACCTGGCCCGTCGGATCAAGAAGGGGGATCAGAAGGCCCTGGAGAAGCTCACCAAGGCAAACCTCCGGTTCGTCGTGAGCGTGGCGAAGCAGTACCAGAATCAAGGGCTGTCGCTGGGGGATCTCATTAACGAGGGGAACCTCGGATTGATCAAGGCGGCGAAGAGGTTCGATGAGACACGGGGCTTCAAGTTCATTTCCTACGCGGTCTGGTGGATTCGTCAGTCCATTCTGCAGGCTCTGGCCGAGCAGTCGAGGATTGTCCGCTTGCCGCTCAACCGCGTGGGTGCGCTGAACAAGATTGGCAAGGCGTTCAGCACGCTTGAGCAGGAGTTTGAGCGTGAGCCGAGCGCGAGTGAGCTGGCTGAGGAGCTGGACATGTCGCTCTTCGAGGTGTCGGATACTCTCAAAATTTCAGGACGCCACCTGTCCATGGACGCTCCGTTTGCGCAGGGCGAGGACAACCGGCTTCTCGACGTGATTCAGGATCAGCGTCAGCCGTCGCCGGATTCGACGCTGATGGATGAATCGTTGAAGGTCGAGGTCAAGCGCGCTCTGGCAACGCTGAGCGAGCGCGAGGCACAGGTGATCAGGCTTTATTTCGGTCTCGATCAGGAGCACTCGCTGACCCTCGAAGAAATCGGCGAGAAATTCAATCTGACGCGTGAACGCGTCCGCCAGATCAAGGAAAAAGCGATCCGCCGCCTGCGCCACGCATCACGGAGCAAGGCGTTGCGGGCGTATCTCGGATAGATGCCACCACGATCAGAACGGCCGAAGCCTCGATCCACCCCGGGAGGGTCGAGGCTTCGCCGCGCTCGCCCGTTGCTTCTCCGGATGCGGAGTGTGATTCTTGTGCTGGTGGCGGCGTTTATCGTCGAGGCCTGCGGGCCCTCGTCACCGCGTTTCGGAAACGGAAACACGAATGGAGGGGAGGCTTCCCGAAGGAACTCTCCGAGATTTTCGCGGGAGGCACACGAGGAGCGGAAAGAGGACGACAAAAAGCCCGATCCGAAGACTGTGGGGGAGGTTCTTTCGGGAACCAGAGACTTCCGATCGGAAAAGAATCCGGCCATAACGCCTCTTGATCAGAGCAAGATCATGCGGGCGATCTCCAGGTATATGGGAGTCCCCTACCACTATGGCGGAGCGGATTCGAAGGGCATGGACTGTTCGGGGTACACGCTGGTGGTGTTCAAGGAATCGATAGGTCGGCCTCTTCCCCGAAGCGCCGAGGAGCAGTACCGTGTAGGAGTTCCTGTTTCGTTCAACAGCCTTAAGTTCGGCGACCTTGTTTTCTTCAACACGACGGGCGCTCCCGCGTCGCATGTGGGCATTTATCTCGGTGACGATCTGTTTGCACACGCCAGCGTCAGTTTGGGGGTGACCATCTCATCGCTCGAGAGTTCATACTACAAGACCCGCTACACCGGCGCCCGCAGAATCATCACGGGCGCACAATGATGATCCGTTCCGGAAACCTTGCATCCCACAGCGGCCTGTTGTACATTTTGGTCTGAAACCTCTCAATGAACGCAATGTCCATTCTTCCTATTTTTCTTTATGGTACGGATGTTCTTCGGCAAAAAGCGCGTCCCATCGCTTCGCTGAACGACGGGGTGATCAAGCTTGCGTACGATATGATGGAGACGATGCACAAGGCTTCGGGTATCGGTCTCGCGGCAAACCAGGTCGGCAGTCTGGATCGGATCATAGTTGTGGATATTACGGGGGTGGAAGAGGAACGGGAAGACGGCGAGGCTCCGGACCCTGAAAAGAAGAATCCCGACCGGCCCACGCGGCTCGTCATGCTGAACCCCGAAGTTATGCAACAGTCGGGGCAGTGGGTTGTGGAAGAAGGGTGTCTGAGCATCCCGGATGTCCGTGCCGACGTTGAGCGTGCCGAGAGGGTTCTTGTTCGCTTCCGTGACATCAATTTCAGGCCGCGCGAGCTTGAAGCAGACGGCCTCCTGGCGCGCGTGATCCTTCATGAAATCGATCATCTCGACGGGATTCTGTTCATCGACCATTTGACCACAGCAGGGAGGAGCCTCCTGAAACCCAAGCTGCGCAGGATCAGGAAGGGAGATACGGAAGCGGCCTATCCGGTTGTTCCGGCCGGCGCTGCGAAGAAGTCCGGAAGGGTGGAGGCATAAGCCTCCGCTTTGTGAACCCACACCATCACGGGATGTTCGCATGCGCATCGTGTTCATGGGCACGCCGGAGTTTGCGGTCCCCAGCCTGGAGATCCTCCTCAAGCACAAGTATCCGGTGGTCTCCGTGGTCACCGTTCCCGACATGCCGAAGGGGCGCGGCCTGAAGGTCCAGGATAGTCCGGTCAAACGCAGTGCACTCGAGCATTCCCTTCCTGTTCTCCAGCCCCGGAATCTCAACGATCCATCCTTCATTTCCACCATCCAATCCCTTCATCCCGACGTCATCGTTGTCGTTGCATTCAGAATTCTTCCGCCTGAGGTCTATTCCCTGGCCTCGCGCGGAGCGTTCAACCTGCATGCATCGCTTCTTCCGAAGTATCGCGGGGCCGCACCCATCCATTGGGCCATTATTCGGGGGGAGACCGAGACCGGTGTTACGACGTTCTTTCTCCAGCCGACGGTGGACACGGGCTCGGTGATTCTGCAGGCCCGTGTGAAGATCGGTCCTGACGAAACGGCCGGCGAGCTCCACGACAAGCTGGCCGAAGTCGGGGCGGAAATCGTTCTGCAAACCGTGAGGCTGATCGAACAAGACAAGGCACAGGCCCGGCCACAGGAAGGAGAGGTCACTCTGGCGCCCAAAATCCAAAAAGAACAGTGTCGCATTGATTGGCGCAAGGAGGCCCCTGTAGTGCACAATTTTGTCCGGGGACTCTCTCCCGTGCCCGGTGCCTGGAGCATGCTCAAAGGCGCAATGATGCGGGTGTACCGAACGTCGCTCGTGGAACAGCACTCCGGCGCCGGGGCCGAGCCGGGGGTCATTGTGCGCGCGGAGGGCTCAGACCTTATTGTGGGGACCGGGGAGGGATTGATCTCGGTCCTGGAGATTCAGCAGGAATCGAGGAGACGCATGAGTGTGGCCGAGTTTCTTCGCGGGGTACGACTGACGGAAGGTGAGAGATTTGAATGATACTGGATGGGGAAGAAGGAATGGAATCATGGAAGGGAAGGATGAGTGAAGAATATAGGCTTCATCGGGAGAAAGGAGAAACTCGATGCTGAAGAGTGTGGTGATGATTGCGATGACCGCTGTTCCGATGAGTGTGACGATGAGTCAGGATTCGTCTGATCTGGACGCGCGCGTGAGAGCGTTTCTGGATTCGCGACGCGGCACCTGGCGGGACATGAATGTGCCGGAGGCCGACGGAAAGGTGTTGTATGAGCTCATTGTGAAGAACGGCTACACCAGGGCGCTGGAGATCGGGACATCGACGGGGCATTCGACGATCTGGATTGCCTGGGCATTGAGCAAGACGGGGGGCAAGGTGACGACAATCGAGATTGACCGCGGGCGGTACGAGCAGGCGCTCAGGAACTTTGAGGAAGCAGGGCTCTCGCGTTTTATTGATGCACGGCTTGCCGATGCCCACGAATTGGTGCCGACGCTGGAGGGTCCTTTTGATTTCGTCTTCAGCGATGCGGACAAGGACTGGTACAGGAAGTATTTCGAGATCCTGTCGCCCAGGATCGTCGTGAACGGCTGTTTTGCGGCGCACAACGTGCTCATGCGCATGGCGGGGATCAGGGAGTTTCTGGATTACGTACAAGGCTTGCCGACTTACCGTACGACGATCGAACGATCCAGCAGTGCCGGGATGTCGATCAGCATCAAGCTCAGGGAGGACACGCCTCCGAAACGCTGATTTCACATTGCATGGCCCGGGAAAAAGAGGTATATTCCGAACCAACAACAATGGACTTTGTCCTCTGGGTCTCCCGCGTCATGCATATTCTGTCCGCCGCCGTGTGGGCGGGAGGGCTGATTTTCATGAACGCGGTGCTCCATCCCGTACTTCGGCATCAGGGAGCAATGCCGTCCCCGTCATCGGTGGCTCTCCAACGGCGGTTTTTCCCGTTTCTCTGGTCAAGCCTGTGGACCATGCTGGCAACCGGAGTGTTCATGGCTGTGCTCAGTCCAAGGTTTCTTGGGTTCAATGTATCCACGCTGTGGACACAGCTCCTGGCCGTCAAAGTCCTTCTGTTCCTCCTGATCCTGTTCACGTCCTGGCAGGCGGCGAGAGTCGTTCGCAGGATCGAGGCCTCGCTTGGAGATGCGGAGGCAACGCAGGCCTGGGATCACACGCTGGAGACCCTCATCCGGCGTTCCATCGCTCTGGGCATTCTCACCATTCTATGCGCCGGCGGCATGGCAGTGGCATGATTCGATGGGCAAGATCATCGTCATAGCGAATCAAAAGGGCGGCGTCGGCAAGACGACAACCGCCATCAACCTTGCGGCGTGCATAGCCGTCGCCGAGCGCAAGACCCTCCTGATCGACATTGATCCGCAGGCGAATGCGACAAGCGGTGTTGGCCTGACGCCGGCTGACGGAAAGACCATCTATCAGGTGCTCGTTGGTGGTGCCAAAGCGGACGCCACGGTTGTTGAGACCCAGGTACCGTTCCTCTCCGTCCTCCCCTCGCACATCAATCTGGTGGGTGCGGAAATTGAGATGGTGGATCTGGACCGACGCGAGCATCGGCTGGCAGACGCCATCCAGGCCATCAAAGACGATTACGAATTCATTGTCGTGGATTGTCCGCCGTCGCTCGGTTTGCTCACGCTGAATGCCCTTACCGCGGCGGATTCGGTCCTCATTCCCGTGCAGTGCGAGTACTTTGCCCTGGAGGGACTGGGACAGCTTTTCAATACGATCAACATGGTCAAGAAGAATCTGAACAGGAACCTCGACATTGAGGGCGTTTTGCTGACCATGTTTGATTCGCGCCTCCGTCTTTCGAATCAGATTTATGAGGAAGTGAAGCGGTATTTTGGAGACAAGGTGTTCAAGACCCTGGTGACGCGGAACATCAGGCTCAGCGAAGCCCCGAGCTTCGGCAAACCGATTATTCTGTATGATGCCTTGTCGTCCGGCACCCGCAATTACATGGAGCTTGCCAAGGAAATCCTTGCCAAGCGCGGCAAGCACGTCGAAAGCTCATTCACCGGAGTCTCATCCTCCTCATGACCACCCAGCGAAAGTCCGTCCTGGGGCGAGGCCTGAGCGCCTTGATCCCAAAAACTGCCCAGAAGGAGGTCAGCATTTACGGGGAAGTGGCGCAGGACCGCGGGGGCGTCGGCATCATGGCCAGCATTGAGGTTGACCGCGTCAAGCCGAACCCGTATCAACCGCGGACGGATTTTGATCCGCAATCGCTCGACGAGCTGGGGCGTTCGATCGTGGAGAAGGGCCTCATCCAGCCAATCACGGTCAGGCGGCTCGAGGATCAGTACCAGCTCGTATCCGGTGAACGTCGCCTGCGCGCGGCCCAGCGGGCCGGCCTGACGCAGATTCCGGCCTACATCGTGGATGTCAGGTCTGAGACCGAACTGCTGGAGCTTGCCCTCGTTGAGAACATTCAGCGGGAAGAGCTGAATCCAATCGAGATTGCACACGCGTACCAGCGGCTGATTGCCGAGTTCAACGTCACGCAGGAAGAAGTGGCCCGGAAGGTCGGCAAAGACCGCTCGACCGTGGCCAATTTCCTCCGCCTGCTGAAGCTTCCTGAGCGGATTAAGGAGGGGTTGCGCAGCGGAAAACTGACCATGGGCCACGCCAGGGCCCTGCTCAGCGTGGACGGCGAGAAGGAACAGCTCCAGTTGTACGAAAAAATCGTCAGCGGAGGCGTGAACGTGCGGGCTGTCGAACGGACGGTGCGCTCGAAAAAAAGCAAGCCGTCGCGTTCCCACGCCCATCACGGCGTGAATGCGCATCATGCAGAGGAACAGCTGAAGAGGACGCTGGGAACGAAGGTGAAGATCCGGGGCAAGGCCGGGGGACGCGGCGAGATTATCATTGAGTATTTTTCGGGTGACGATCTTGAGCGCATCCTCGAGCTTATCCTCGACAAGCGACACCGTTGATTGTCCCTGGAATTGCAGAAGGACCATCTCATGCTGAAGAAGATCAAAACGGAAAAAGCTCCGGCGCCGATCGGACCGTACAGCCAGGCGGTCGTCGTTGACGGAAAGTTCGTTTATACGGCGGGACAGATCGGGCTCGATCCGAAAACCAACGCGCTGGCGGGTGAAGACATCGGGACGCAGACGCGTCAGGTTTTGAAAAACCTCGCGGCCATCCTTGCCGCGGCCGGGACGTCGATGAAATCCGTTTTCAAGACGACGGTGTTCTTGAAGGACATGGGGGAATTTGCCGCCATGAACGAGGTGTACGCCGAGTTCTTTTCCGAGGCGGCGCCGGCGCGCAGTACGGTGGAAGTTGCACGCCTCCCCAAGGATGTCAAGGTTGAGATCGAGGCCATCGCCGTCATTGAGTAGGCGGACCACGATGCGTGTCCGCCTGATTGTCGTTCTGGCATGTTGCGCGGTCATTGCATCCCATCTGGCGGGCCAGGATCGTCTCTCCCTTCGCACAAGGCTCCTCTCGTTTTCCCCGCTTCCCGATACGACTCTCTCCGTTTCATCCGATTCTCTCGCACCTTCCGGGACTCGTTCCCCTGCCCTGGCCACGGTCATGTCCGCAGTGTTGCCAGGATCGGGACAAATCTACGCGGGCCGGTATTGGACCATTCCTCTCATCTGGGGATTTGGATACTGGTTTGCCAGAAACTACATCCAGCTTGACCGCAAGTACGACGAGTGGGCTGCCAACTACAGGCGTTCTCTTGAGCAGGGTCCGCCGGGTGGATTGGGCGACCGGTATGCGCGGGATTTGAGGGATTTTTATCGCGACGAGCGGGACCGGTTTGCCTTTTACCTTGCCATCACCTACGTCCTGAACATTGTTGATGCGTACGTCGGCGCGAGTTTGTACTCGTTCGATGTGGGTGAGGACCTTGATGGGGGAGCGAGCGTGAGGGCGGAGATAAGATTGGTACTCCGCTAGACGCGTGATACTCACTGATGCTCGCTGATGATCACGGATGTGATAGGAGAATGATAGCACGGAATGGGGACTTGTGGAACGACCGGCGCTACACGCTCGCTCTGATCGCCTCTTCCACCGCTGGGTATTGGAAGGCAAAGCCGTGCTCCTTTAGTTTCAGGGGGACGGCTTTCTGGCCTTTGAGCAGAAGGTCTGACATTTCTCCAAGAACGACCTTCAGTGCGAACGCGGGGGCGGGGATGAAGGAAGGCCGGTGGAGGGCTTTGCCGATTTCCTGCGCGAGGTGTTTCACGCGGACCGGATTGGGAGATGTGAGATTCACGGGGCCGGAGAGTCCTGGGTTTTCCAGGGCATAGATATAGCCCGAAACAACGTCTTCCAGATGAATCCACGGAAACCATTGTTTCCCTGAACCGAACGGGCCGCCGGCAAAGAGCTTGAAGGGCAGAAGAAGCCGGCGGAATGCTTCGGCCTGCCTGGCGATCACAAAGCCGGTTCGCATCAACGTCACCCGGACTCCGTAGTCTCCGGCTCTCCGGGCTTCTGCTTCCCATTGTGTACAGGTTCTGCCAAGGAAGTCATCCCCCGGTGGGGCGGATTCCGTGACATCCCCTTCGGGCACATTTCCGTAAAATCCCACGGCTGAGGCGTTCACGAGCACGGAAGGCTTTCTCGGGGAGGAACCGAGGGCCTGGACGATGGCCCTTGTTGCCTGGAGCCGCGAAGTCATGATTCGGCTCTTCTTCGCCTTTGTCCAACGGGATCCAACCGACTCCCCCGCGAGATTCACAACGGCATCAGCGCCATCGATCTCTGTCTGCCAGGAACCAGGTGATGCACCATCCCACTGGACGAAACGGATTCCCCGTTGGGATCCCACCTGCGGTTTTCGTGTAAGGATGACCACCTCGTGACCTCCGGTTGCGAGCCTCTCCGCGAGCGCTCTTCCGATCAATCCGCTTCCGCCTGCAAGGACGGCTTTCATAGGTTCCTCCTGTTCAACAAGATACTCTTTCGTGTGAATTCACGCAAAGGTGGCCGACGGTAGTGTCTCAATTTGAATTGGCTGGCCGCCCTCCTCTGTGACCCTCTGTTACTTCTCTGTGGTTCTCTGTGAAATTACACAGAGTTCCACAGAGGAAAAGAGTGAGTTTCACAGAGGGAGAAAGCGCATGCCCAAAGTAAGACACTACCTGGCCGACGATCTTGTTGCTCTTCAGGCCAATTTCTGCTATATTTCCGTACTTTACGCTGGAGTAAAGGGTGATGGCAGTTGTTCCACTCTTTACTCTTTTGCGTTTTTGGCGAGGGTAACCCACGCGCATGAATCACATCCGTAATTTCTGCATCATCGCCCACATCGACCACGGCAAGTCCACGCTCGCAGATCGCCTCCTGGAACGCACGGGAGCCCTGAGCCCCCGTGAGATGACCACGAAACAGGTTCTCGATGACATGGAGCTTGAGCAGGAAAGGGGCATCACGATCAAGTTGCACGCCATTCAGCTCCACCACAAGGCGGCCGGTGGAAAGGACTATACGTTGAACCTCATCGACACGCCGGGGCATGTGGATTTCACGTACGAGGTTTCCCGTTCGCTGGCTGCGTGTGAGGGAGCCGTGCTTGTCGTGGATGCCACTCAGGGGGTGGAAGCCCAAACCATCTCCAATGTGTACCTGGCCATCGAGGCGGGGCTCGAAATCATCCCCTTTATCAATAAGATCGACCTCCCCAGCGCCAAAACCATGATTGACAACGTCAAACATCAGGTCATGGAGCTACTGGGATGCAAGGAAGAGGAGATCATTCTCGGAAGCGCGAAATCAGGCGTGGGGACCGATGAGGTGCTCGAAGCAATCGTCCGGAGGATTCCTCCGCCCCAGGGTGATCCCGGCGCCCCCCTGCAGGCGCTGATTTTTGACTCGATTTTCGATGAATACCGCGGCGCCATCGCGTATGTGCGGATCAAAAACGGAACTCTCGGGGAAAAACAGAGGATCCGGTTTATGTCCACCGGTATGGAGTTTGACGCCGATGAAGTGGGCGTGCTGGAGATGAAGCGCAAGAAAACCGGCAGGCTGGAGGCCGGTGATGTGGGCTATGTGATCGCCAATATCAAGGATGTCCACGAGACGAAGGTCGGTGATACGATCACCCTTGCGTCGCGCCCGGCGGACAAGCCCCTGCCCGGATACAAGGAAGTCAAGCCGATGGTGTTCAGCGGCCTCTATCCGGCCAACAGCGACGACTTTGCCGAGTTGCGCGAGGCCCTGGAAAAGCTGAAGCTGAATGACGCGTCGCTGGTGTTCGAACCGGAAACTTCCGTGGCCCTCGGTTTCGGTTTTCGCGCGGGGTTTCTCGGCCTGCTCCACATGGAGATCATCAGGGAGAGGCTGGAGAGGGAATACAAGCAGACGCTGATCAACACCGTGCCGAACGTTGAGTATTGTGTGTACACGACGAACGGCGAAAAGGTGATCGTGGACAATCCCGCAGCCATGCCGCCGCAGGGCGTCATTGAGCGGGTGGAGGAACCGTTTGTCATCGCGCAGATCATCGCTCCGGCCGAATACATCGGCGGCATCATGAAGCTGTGCATGGAACGCCGCGGTGTTCACAAGAACACGACGTACCTGAGCACCGATCGCGCGGACATCCAGTTCGAGCTTCCCCTGGCGGAGATCATCTTTGATTTCTATGACAAGCTCAAATCTCTGTCGCGTGGGTACGCCTCGTTTGATTACGATTTTCTCGAATACCGCGAGTCGGACCTCGTGAAGCTCGACATCCTGCTGAATGGCGAGCCCGTGGACGCACTGTCGACGATCGTGCATCGGACGAAGGCCCACGAGTGGGGGAAGAAGCTCTGTTCGAAACTTCGGGAGCTCATCCCGCGGCAGATGTTCGAAGTGGCGATCCAGGCTGCCATCGGGAGCAAGGTGATTGCGAGGGAGACGCTCAGCGCCATTCGCAAGAACGTGCTCGCGAAATGTTACGGGGGCGACATCACGCGGAAGCGCAAGCTGTTGGAGAAGCAGAAGGAAGGAAAGAAGCGCATGAAGCAGGTTGGAAGAGTGGAGATTCCGCAGGAAGCTTTTCTGGCCGTTTTGTCCATGGAAGACTAACACCGAAAGGAATAAGCGTGGCGAAGGACAAAGAACCAAAAAAGAAGGAAGAACCCGCGGCTCCGCTGTCGTTCAAGGCCAGGGCGTTGGCCTTCCTCAAGGAGACAGGCATCATCCTGGGTGCATTTCTCCTGCTGAACAACTTCGTGGTCGCGTCCTTTCTCGTCCCGACGGGATCCATGGAGAACGAAGTGCTGACAGGAGACCTGCTCTTCGTGAACAAGTTCATCTATGGCGGAACCTCGCCGAGAAACATCCCTTTCACGAATGTACGTCTTCCCTGGTTCCGTCTCCCGGCAATCAAGGACGTGGAACGGGGAGACGTGATCGTGTTCGAGTTTCCGGGATACCGGGAGGAGGTGAATCCCGAAGAATTCCAATTCTATCTGAAACGCTGTGTCGGCCTCCCGGCCGATACGATTCGGATCATCGACCGCGTGCTCTATGTCAACGGGGAACCGGCTCCGCTTCCGCGAAACCTGAAGTTCAGCGATCCTGCGCGCGTGCCGGATACTGTTCCGGATGAGCGCATCTTCCCGCCTGGGTCGGGTTGGAACGAGGATAATTACGGTCCCCTTGTCGTCCCCTTTGCAGGCATGAAGGTCGGCCTCACGGGCGATGCGTACAGAGCATGGGAGACCTTCATCAAACGCGAGGGACATCAGATCTGGCGCGTGGGGGAGAGAGTGTTCATCGACGGCACGCCGACGACGGAATACACCGTGCAACACAACTATCTCTTCGGAATGGGTGATCACCGGGATAACAGTCTGGACAGCCGGTACTGGGGATTCATCCCTGAGGAAAACCTGGTAGGCTCTCCGATTCTTGTTTACTGGTCGTGGGACACCAACATTCCCCTCTATAATATTTTCAGCAGGCTCGGGTCGATCCGGTGGACAAGGGTGGGAACACTCATTAAGTAGACGGCGATGACGCAGGAGCAGACAGATCAGGTCGTCGACGTAAGGGATGTTGTCCGCCCATCGACAGCCCTGATTCTCAAGGAATACGCAAAGACGATCCTGGTGACGCTCGTCGTTGCGCTGGCCATCAAGGCCTGCGTGCTGGAGGCGTTCAGAATCCCCTCGGGCTCGATGGAGAACACTTTGCAGATCGGGGATTTCTTGCTCGTGAATAAGCTTGCGTACGGCCTGCGCACTCCGCGTCGCATCCCCTTGACATCCATCAGCCTTCCGACGGTTTCCATTCCCTGGAGGGAGGTGCGGAGGGGTGACGTCGTTGTGTTTGAGTTTCCTCAACTCGAAGGCTCTGTCGCGACGGAAGGATTCGACGTCAACTACATCAAGCGCTGTATCGGATTGCCCGGTGACACCGTTGCATTGAGGCAGGGGAGGGTGTTCATCAATGGCCGGGAGCTCCTGTTCTCCCGCACCGTGAAGATGAACGGAGGTGCCGGTCCCCGGGCGGTTCCAGGCGGAGCTTATACAGAGGATGACTTTGGCCCTGTCGTCGTTCCGTATGAAGGCCAGGCGATTACGCTGACCGCGGAGAATGCTGAGGAATGGAAGGCATTGCTTCACCATGAAGGCCAGACTCTGGACGTCCTTCCGGACGGAACCGTCACCCTGGACGGCCAGCCGGCCGATTCCTACACCGTTGCCGGAAACTATTACTTCATGCTTGGCGACAATCGGCGCAACAGCATGGACAGCAGGTTCTGGGGGTTTGTTCCCGAGGAGAACCTTGTCGGAGAGGCCCTTCTCGTGTATTGGTCGTGGGATCCCGATGTCGCCTGGAGCAGCTTCGGCAGAAAGCTCGCGAGCATCCGGTGGGAAAGAATCGGGACCCTGGTACGGTAGAACCATGAGTGCATCGCTCTATCTTCATATTCCGTTCTGCGAGCACAAGTGCATTTACTGCGATTTCTATTCGATCGCGCCCGGTGATTCAGCGGCAAGGGATTACGCGACGCTGATCAGGGAATTCCTTGTTTCGCTGGAGAAGGAAATTGATCTCCGCTCGGCCGACAGGACGCTGCAAAGCCGGTTCGAAACGGTCTTTTTCGGGGGCGGAACTCCTTCCCTCCTTTCTCCGTCTGATCTCCAGGAGATCCTGAGTCTTCTGCGCTCCAGCTTCACAATCGATCCGGACGCCGAGATCACCGTGGAAACAAACCCCGGCACGGTGGACGCCGGGAAACTGGAGGCCTTCCGGGCGGCGGGGATCAACCGGTTGAGCATAGGGATCCAGTCGTTCCATGAGGACGACCTCCGGTTCCTGACACGAATTCACTCCTCCCAACAGGCCAAGGAGTGTGTCCGTGCCGCGAGGGATGCCGGATTCGAGAACGTCAGCGTGGATCTGATGTTTTCGCTGCCGGGCCAGACAAGGGAACGGTGGATGCAGAACCTGGAGCAGGCGATTGCCCTCGGGCCTCAGCACCTCTCATGCTACAGTCTTATTGTGGAACCTGGCACACCACTCCAGCGAATGGTGGAGACGAAACAGATCGCGACACTGCCGCCCGAGGTCGACGCGGACTTGTATGCAACGACCATCGAAATGCTCGTGTCGAATGGATTCACACAATATGAGGTGTCGAACTTTGCCAGGCCGGGATTTCATTCCCGTCACAACCTTAATTATTGGAATCGGGGGAATTACCTGGGATTCGGTCCCTCCGCGCACTCGCACTGGAACGGGGTCCGATGGTGGAATGTCTCCAACCTCAATTCCTATACTCAGAGGATCGCACAAGGACAGTTGCCCGTTGCCGGCAAAGAACGGCTGAGCCGGGATCAGGCGGTCGAAGAAGAAATCTTTCTCGGTCTGCGAAGCACAGGAATCGACATTGCCGGTTTCAGACGACGACACGATATCGATCTGTTTGAGCGATACGGGGAGGTGATCGAAGACCTTCTCCGGTCCGGACTGGCGGTCTTCGAACACCATGTTCTTCGTCTGACCCCGACAGGGTACTCGCTCTGTGATGAAATCGCGTTGCGTCTGCGTTGAAGCAGAGGGGAAATCCTTGCGGTTGAAACCTTTTTGGGATACATTTCATGGATTTTTTCGATTCGCGCATGCTCCCCATCACCTCGGCCTGATAGAAAACAGACGTGTCACATTTGCAGAGCTTTTTGCGGAACCCGTTCGGATTTGTGGGGCGCGCACTGTACAAGCTGACCCTTGGGCGTTGGAAATACGCCTCCCGGAACGGCTACGATGCCGAACGGTTTTGGGGTGACCGGTTCAGGAAATACCGGTTGAACCTGATGGGGCCGGGCCATGACGGTTACTCGCGTGAAGAAAACGAGCGATCGTACCGGAATGCGGCCCAGGTGTTCACGGAGGTTTGCCGGGATGAGGGTATCGACCTGACGAGGTCAGCCGTCCTGGAAATCGGGTGCGCTACCGGTTTTTACGCGGAGTTGTTTCGTTCAGCAGGTGTCACGAAGTACCACGGCGTCGACATTACAGATGTCCTTTTCCCGGACCTCCGTCAGCGGTTCCCTGGATTTCACTTTGTCAAGGCCGACATCGCGAGCGGTCGTGTTCCAATCGACGGGGAGTTTTCGTTGGTCACCATGATCGACGTTGCCCAGCACATCGTGACCAGGGAGCGTCTTCATGCGGCCCTCGATGCTGTCGACAGGCATCTGGCCCCTCAGGGCCGTTTCATCTTCACAACGGAGCTCCAGAGGAAGCTTGCTGTGAACGCCTTTTATGAGACGCAATGGGTCCTCGACGATTTTTCGGAACGGCTGGTTGGATGGAGCTTTGGTCCGCCGAGGCCGTTTCGGGACAAGTATATCGTTTGTGCAACGAAGAAGGGCGATGCCCGTGATGCATTGAAGGGGCGGCACTCTGCACGTACTCCAAAGGAACGAGAATGACCTATCATCGCTTACATCGGATCATTGCAGCAGCGGTCGGAGTCATATCCTTGGCGACCTATATCATCACCCTGCCCCCCACGGTCGTGTTTTGGGACGTTGGCGAGTTCATGGCGGCGGCCTACTCTTTGCAGGTGCCGCATCCTCCCGGTGCCCCCTTGTTTTTGCTTGTCGCACATCTGTTCAGCAATATTCCGATCCCGTCGGATATTGCGGTTCGCATGCACATGGTGTCCGCGCTCTCCAGCGCCGGGACGGTCATGTTCCTGTACCTCATTTCCGTCCGTTTCATAACCATGTGGAGGGGGAGACCGGCGAATCTGTACGAGGCTCTTGTCGTTTTCGGCAGTTCGGCGATCGGCGCGCTTTCTCTGACCTTCAGCAGGACATTCTGGTTCAATGCCGTGGAGGCGGAAGTCTATGGCCTGAGCATGCTTTTCGTAAGCTCTGTGCTTTGGCTGGCACTACGCTGGCATGAGCGTTCGGACTGGCAGCGCGGGGATGTGTATCTCCTGATGATCGCATACCTCATCGGCCTGTCGGTGGGCGTTCATCTCCTTGCGATCCTCGCCTTGTTCTCCGTGATGCTGATCGTGTACTTCAGGCTGTATGAGTTCTCGATCAATGGATTCATCAAATTCGGCGTCGTGGCGGTGTTGATTTTCGGGGTCATTTATCCGGGCATTGTGAAGTGGGTTCCGAGCCTGCTTGATGGCGAGTTGATGGGGGAGCGGAACGTGATCTTTCAGATCATCCCGATTGCTGCCATCGCGGGGGCTGTGTATGGCGTCTACCGGTCGATTCAGCGGAACGATCGGATCATGAATATCGCCCTTCTTTCGTTTCTGCTGATCATGCTTGGCTATTCGACGTACACCATGGTGCTGATCCGGGCGAATGCCAATCCGCCCATGAACGAGAACAATCCTCACAACCTGGAGCGGCTCATCAGCTATCTGAACCGCGAACAGTATGGAACGGCACCTCTGCTGAACCGCCGCTGGAACGTCACGGAGCCCGAGCAGGCCGCAGCGCATCAAAACTACACCAGTGACTGGGACTACTTCTGGCGCTATCAGCTTGGGCATATGTATTTCCGGTACTTCGGATGGAATTTCGTGGGGCAGGAAGGAGACTGGAAGGAGGCGGGCGTTGATCTGAGCAAGCTCTACGGAATACCGCTCCTTCTGGGATTGATCGGCGCGTTTCACCATTGGTCGCGGGATTGGAAGATGGGATTCGTTTCTGTGACCTTTTTTCTCCTCATGGGGATCGTGCTTGTGGTGTACTTTAACATGCAAGAGCCTCAGCCACGGGAGCGCGACTACTTCTATGTGGGGTCCTTTTTTGTGTTTGCCATGTGGATCGGCATGGGGGTTGTGGCGATCATCGATGAGATCAAGGAACGATTCTTCTCTGCCTCCCAACCTGTAGCGCTTCCCTACGGTGTGCTTGCGGCGGCCTTCGTGCTCGTCCCTGCCAACATGCTGCGCGTGAATTTCCATGAACAGGATAGATCGGGAAATTATGTTGCCTGGGATTATTCCTACAATCTTCTGCAATCCTGCGACGAAGATGCGATTCTCTTCACCAACGGCGACAACGACACCTTTCCGTTGTGGTATCTTCAGGATGTTGAAGGGATTCGGAGGGATGTCCGGATCGTGAATCTGAGCTTGCTGAATACCGATTGGTACATCAGTCAGCTCAAACACCTCGAGCCATACGGTGCCAGGAAAGTTCCGATCAGCACTCCGGACAACCGGATTTCCCAGCTTGGGCCCATTCCCTGGCAGGCGCAGGTCCGGGAGCTTCCGCTTCCAAAGCCGGTCATCGACCGTTTTGGTGTGAAGGATACCTCGCTCACGAACAGGGGTGTGATCCAGTTTACGCTCGCTCCCACGATCAGCATGGGACAGTACACGCTTCTCCGTGTGCAGGACATCATGGTGTACGATATCATCCGCACGAACAACTGGGAACGGCCGATCTACTTTGCCATGACCGTCTCCGACGACAGCAAGATCGGGTTACGCGACTACATGCAGTTGGAGGGGCTGGCCTTCCGCCTGGTGCCGCGCCGCGGAGCGTACTGGCAAAATCTGTCCCCGGAAAAGATGAGGGAGAACTACTTCACGGATATTGAGAAGCCGTCGAAGACCTACCAGCCCGGATTTCTCTGGCGCGGATTGCAGGACAGCAGTGTGTATCTGGATGAAGACGCACGACGGTTGATGGCAAATTACCGCCAGGCATTCCTTTCGCTGGGATATTACTATGCCAACGTTGAACAACAGGCCGGGAAGTTCGCGGAAGTGCTGGACCGGATGGAGGAGGTCATTCCGCGGCGGATCATCCCCATGGGCCTTTCGATGATGTTTGATATTGCCAACTACTACCGGATGGCGGGTCGGAACGAAATGTATCAGGCACTGATGGCCGAAATTGTCGCCGACGCGGAGCCAATCGTGGCGAGACGGGAACGAAGGCCTGTGGTCCAGGATAACCCCTATATCCTCCTCCTCCAGGCGTACGAGAATCTGGGGCGGTACCAGGATGCTCTCAGAGTTCTTGATGCCCTTCGCGAAGTATACAGCATGGAACAGGGAGTTGACCAGTTTGTGAACGAGCGGAAGGCCGCGCTGCAATCGCTTTTGGCAGACAGTGGAAAGGGATCCGTGGTCCCGAAGTGACGCCCATGGCTCCGCCGGACAAGGAATCCAGCCGCTCCGATTGGGAGAGTTTTTGGGAAGACAAGCAGGAGGTGGCGGAGGTGTATTCGAATGCCGACCGCATCCTGCGAAGCCTGAAGGGGGTGACGCGCCTCGAGGGGGCTCGCGTGCTGGAAATCGGCGCTGGAACAGGCCGCGATAGCTTTCCGCTCGCCGAGGCAGGGGCCGATGTATACCAGCTCGACTATTCGGACAACTCCCTCCAGATTCTCAAACGCCTTGCCGAGTCACGTTCCCTCCCTACCAAGGTAATTGGCGGAGACGCTTTCCACCTTCCCTTTCGCGACGGAACCTTCGACATCGTCTTCCACCAGGGGCTGCTTGAGCATTTTCGAAAACCCTTTGCGGAGCTCCTCCTGAAAGAGAACATCAGGGTTCTCAGAAAAGGAGGCCTGCTCTTGGTGGATGTTCCTCAACGATATCACCTCTATACCGTGGCAAAGCATATTCTGATCGCCGCCGACAAGTGGTTTGCAGGCTGGGAACGATCATTCTCCCTGCGCGAACTTCAGGATGACCTGACCTCGCTGGGGTTGACGCCGGTTTCATCGTACGGCGAATGGATGTATCCGAGCTTCTTCTACCGCGTGGTCAGGGAAATCGGCAAGAAGGCAGGGATCAGATTGCCTTTGCATCCAAGGTTCATATCGGGTCTGACACGCATGCGCGCGAGGATTCGCTCGAGGCTGCTCGAAACCCGCCTGCCGCTCTACACCGGCATCTCCATCGGGGTCATAGCGAAGAAATGACGGCATGAACATTCTTCTGTTGAACTGGCAGGACGTCACCAACCCGTTGGGCGGGGGGGCTGAGGTTCACTTGCACGAGATCTTCCGCCGGATCGCGGCTCATGGACATTCTGTGACCCTCTTCTGCTCCCGCTACAAAGGGAGCGCTGGGGAGGAAACGATTGACGGGATCCGCATTGTACGGGAGGGCGGGCGGAATCTCTTCAATTACCGGGTGTATCCGCGGTATGTTTGGGATTTTCGCGGGAAATTCGACATCGTCGTCGATGACGTGAACAAAATCCCTTTTTTCACCCCCCTCTATGTCCGGGAGCCACTTGTCGGCATTCTCCATCATTTTTTCGGAAAGAGCATCTTTGCGGAGACGCATGTGCCCGGCGCGCTGTACGTCCTTGGATCCGAATGGCTGGCCAGGAGAGTGTACCGAAACACGCCGATGGCCGTGGTCTCAGAGAGCACAAGGCAGGAACTGCTTGCCGCCGGCTTCCGTCCGGGCAATATCTTCCTCGTTCCCAACAGCGTCGATCACGGCACTTACACCCCCGGCCGGCAGGAAGCGGAGAGCCATGTGATTGGATACCTGGGACGGCTCAAGATGTACAAGAGCATCGAAGACCTTCTCCAGGCGTTTGCGATCGTGGCAAGGGATGCAAAAGACGCGCGCCTGATCATTGTAGGGGAAGGAGATGCGCGAAGGACGCTCGAGCGCGTGACGCGTGAGCTTCACATTGAAGGGAAAGTCGAGTTTCGCGGATTCGTCCCGCTTGAGGAAAAGGTGGGTCTCCTGAGAACCATGAACTTCGTTGTGAACCCCTCTGCCAAGGAAGGATGGGGGCTGACGGTCATCGAAGCCAATGCCTGCGGAGTGCCCGTCATTGCCAGCGATGTTCCGGGGTTGCGGGATTCGGTGCTGGATGGGCAAACAGGCCTCTTATACGAATACGGCAACATCGAACAGCTCGCCGCAAAAATGCTCTTGCTCCTTCGTGACCGCGCGCTTCGGGTCAGGCTGTCCGCCGCCGCACTCGAATGGGCCCGTCAGTTCAACTGGGACAATTCGGCTGATGAGATGATGAAGCTCCTGGAGGATCAGATTGCGCGCAGAAAGGCAAAACACTCAGCGCCGTGAGCGATGAAGGGCTTTCACGCATTCCGCCGGCGTGGTCGCCACGGTAAGTAGTGCCCTTCCTGGAACACCCTCGGATTTCAACTCGGCCTCAACGAGGCTCACAACGGGCTGCCAAAAATCGGCGAGGATGAACGGTTTCGGCGGCATCTGCCCCTTGTTCATGAATTCCCACACTGCGGAAAGTTCCAACAGCGTTCCCGTCCCTCCCCGCAGAACAACGTAAGCGTCACCGAGTTCGATGAGCTTCAAGAGACGTTCCGGAAGATTCCTCGCCCTGACCTCCCGCTGGATCCATTGGTTTGCCGTCTGTCCAAAGGTTTCAACGGTGACGCCGATGGTCGATCCGCTGTTTTCCCTTGCCCCGCGGGCGCTTGCCTCCATCGTGCCGCTGTACCCTCCATTGCAGACAACATGGCCTTCCCCGGCGAGCAACGCCCCCAGCTCATACGCCTTCTTGTATTCCTCCGATGACGGCAAACAGCGGGCACTGCCAAAGATCGTCACGGTCATGGCGATTAGTCCAGAAAAATCCAGTTCACTCCGATCCTGATATTCCTCCCCATGGCGGGGTAGGGATAAACGGTCATGTACTCCCGATCCAGGGGATTCTCCCATGCCAGGGTGACAAACGCATCGCCGATGCGGAAGACGCCGAACAGGTCGAGTGTGGAAAACGTTCTCAGCAATCTGCCGGAATTCTCAGCGTAGAGGTCGTGGGAGGGAAAATAGCGAACGCCGGTGTGGCGCGAAGCGAAGCGGGATTGAAGCCCGAAGCGCGCGTCCAAGGCTCCGTCGAACAGCGTATCACGATAGGCGATTTCACCCGTCAAAACAAACTTCGGGTGAAGGGAAATCCCGCCCCCGCCACCGGTCATTTCGGTCCATGTCAGACCGCCTTTGAGCTCGAAGCGCCAAAGGAGAATGTTGAGGTTGCCCCGGATCTGGCGGGTGCGAACATCTGGAAGGACGTCGAGAACGACGGGTGGAACCTGCGCGGTCGGTGACAAGGTCCTGAAAATCAGAGCATTCTCTGTGCGTCTCTCCGAAGCGGCCACCTCAAGATGTGCTGGTCCCCCTTGAAGCTCGAGGGAGAGCGAGATTCGTTCGTGCTGTTCGAGCAAGTTGGGCGGGCCATGGAACCTGTAGAGGTTCCAGTTCCGCTCCTGGAGTGTCGGATGCCGGCCGATCCGCGAATACTCCGCGCTCAAGACAAGTCCCCGTGTTGCGACCAGGCTTGTTCTGACCCCCCAGGACACATGCGTCGATGCATCATTCCGCTCGCCGCGTACGGCGGCGCCCGGACGGAGGAACCCGGCAACCTCGTAGGTGACATCCGCGTACCACGCGCTCATCGTGTTCGTGTGCACACCCGCAGGTCCAAGCCCGGCGATCCTGTGCTCAATGTGGACTCCGGCAAATCCGCTCAATTGTCCTGCTTCGATAATCTGATGGAGGATGAGACCCTGAATCTCGTAGGCATACCGGTCGAACGTTGAAGAAGCGAGCCCCGCGGGGTCTGTGTACTCCCGCTCCGCCGTGGTGAAGTACCCATGCACTTGTGTCGAAATGGTCGTGTCAGGCAGGAGCAAGGCGACGGCCGAAAGGGTCACGTCGCGTTGCGTTCGCCGCTCGGATGCGCTGGCAGAGAGCACGATCGCTTCTGCGTCGCTGAAGGGATTGAGTCCGCGTGCGCGGGTACTGTCAACATCGATGCCATTGTTCATGCCGACGGTCCATCTGCGGTACAAATCCGAAAGACTGATGTTCAATCGCCCTGACACGTTGTACCGTATCGCCGAGCGAATGATCCAGGAGTCGTACGCACTGTTCACAAACCGGTCATCCCGCGCTTGCCGCTGGACGCCAAACTGCACATTGAAATCGCGAAAAACGTTCTGAGTGTAGAAGGCGTCTGTGAGAAGGTGTTCGTAGGGACCCTGAATGAAGCGGATCTTCGTTATCGGCCGGTTTGTGCTGAATTGGCGGGTTCGGATATTGATCAATCCGGACGTGCCGCCCGTCGAGGCGGAGAATGAGGCAAACCTGCGAACGTCGAGGTGATCGACTGCTTCAATCGGGATTTCATACGGATTGACCGCACCTGTCACCGGGTTTCCGATGGGCCGCCCGTTCAGCATGAACGCGAGGCCTCTGCCATCCACTCCGTCAATCGTAATCTGTTCAGCGTACCCCGGTCCCCCGAGATCCCTGAGAAAGACGCCGGGCCGGTATTTGAAGGCATCGCCGAGCGACCGAACATCCGACCAGACAAAGGTCCGGTAATCGAACCCGGCCGTGTCGGCATGGGGGCCGAGGGCGCCGAGGGTCGGGATCAGCGGACTCTTCAGCGTGTCGGTTGCCACACTGGTTGTGTCGACGGCCGATTCGTCCTGAGCGTACCCTCTTGCCACATGCAAGCCGGCAAGAAGGGAGATCAGGAGGAGGGCGCGGCGGGGTCCTGACGAGTTGAAGAAGGAGGTCATGCCTCGGAAGGTGGCGGTGATGACTGATTCGTGGGTGAAAAGAAGGGTTTTGTGACAAAGACACGCCCCAAGGATTCAAGCTCCTTCATGAGCGTGTGAGCGGTGGTTTCGGACTTCGTCAGCGCAAAAACGGAGGATCCGCTTCCGGTCAGAAGTGCCGCCTCAGCCCCGAGACGGAGCATTGTCTCCTTGAGATCGCGGATCTCCGGGTGAAGCTCGAACACCACGGGTTCAAAGTCATTGACGAGCCTTGCGGCAAGGAGTTGCGGTTCGTGGAGGTGTTTCATGAGGACCGATTTGAAATCGACGGGGGACGCCTGTTCTGCGGTCCTTCGGAGATTCTTGTATGCCGTGGCCGTGGACACGTGGATGGGGGGCGTGACCACGATGATCCAGTAAGGAAGGCCAAGACGCAGCGGTTCGAGTTGCTCCCCCCGCGAAGTCGCGTAGGCGCTTCCTCCGTCAAGAAAGAAGGGCACATCGGAACCCAGCGAGACTGCAAGAGTGTGCAGTTCGGCATCACTGATGTCAAGGTTCCACAGGGCACGAAGACTTTTCAAGGTTACAGCGGCATCCGCGCTGCCGCCGCCCAGCCCTGCTCCCAGCGGGATGTTCTTCGCCAGCGTGATCTCAACGCCATCCTGAATGCCGGTGAGGTCGCGCAGGAGGCGTGCAGCCCGAAGGCAGAGGTTTGTTCTGTCGTTCGCGAGATCGGGGTGTGTCGTAGAGAAGATCACATCGCGTTCATGGAGGCGGAACGTCAGCTCGTCGGCAATGTCGACCTGATGAAACACCGTTTCAATGTCATGATAGCCGTCGGATCGCTTCCGGAGAACGCGGAGTCCGAGGTTGATCTTTCCGTACGCCCTTGTTTTCATGAACTGTGTGAAAATAGGGAATTAATGCCAGCCAGTAAAGGGCGGTTCTTTGATTGTGGCCCGATTTTTTGCTATGTTAGAATGCTTTTTGCCCGTGAGCGTAAGGATTGAACATATTACGGTGGGTGACGGCGCCCCGCTGGTGCTGATAGCCGGGCCATGTGTTGTGGAGAGCCGTGACATGGTGTTTTTCACGGCCGAGGCGGTTCGGAAGTCGGCCGAGGCCCGGTCACTCCCCGTGATCTTCAAAGCATCGTACAAGAAAGCAAACCGTACAAGCTCATCATCGTTCACGGGGATCGGCATGGACGAGGCGCTGGGAGTTCTCGCCGACGTCAGGAAGGAATTCGGAATGCCGGTCTTGACGGATATTCACCTGCCTCAGGAGGCTTCCCTTGCCGCTCGTGTGGTTGATGTATTGCAAATCCCGGCATTTCTATGCCGGCAGACCGAGCTCCTGGCCGCGGCGGGTGAAACCGGGAAGGCCGTCAATATCAAGAAGGGCCAGTTTCTCGCGCCGGGCGACATGAAACATGCGGCGGAGAAAGTCACCGCCACTGGCAACAGGAAGATTCTTCTGACTGAACGCGGTACCACGTTCGGATACAACAACCTCGTCGTGGACATGCGTTCGCTCGCGATCATGCGGAAAACCGGATTTCCGGTAGTCCTGGATGTCACCCATTCAGTGCAATTGCCCGGGGCGGACCAGGCCGCGAGCGGCGGACAACCGGAGTTCATTGCCCCTCTTGCGAGGGCCGGCGTTGCGGCAGGCTGTGATGCGTTGTTTGTGGAAACTCATCCGGAGCCTGCAAAGGCCCTGAGCGACGGATCGAGCCAATTGCCGCTGAAGGATCTGGATTCGCTTTTGAAACAGGTCTGTGCGCTCGACGCTGCATTACGGTCGTTGTGAACGGACGCGCGTTGGCTCCCATTCTTCCATTCCGTCCCCATTTTCATTCTCGATGCCCCGCACTCCTGCCCATACGGCCCGCCTGAAGCCGATCACGCTCTTGTTGCTGGATGTTGATGGCGTGCTTACGGATGGCGGGATTTATTACACCGAATCCGGTGAGGAAATGAAGCGGTTCCACACGCAGGATGGGTACGGACTCGTGAAGCTTCAGAAGGCCGGTGTTGCCGTGGCATTGCTCACCGGCAGGTATTCACGGCTCGTTGAGCGACGGGCAAAGGAGCTGGGGATCTCGGAGGTTTACCAGAACGTGGAAGACAAGGCACAGGCTTACGCCGCAATCAAAACTCGGCTCGGGCTAACCGACAGGCAAATTGCGTACGTGGGGGATGATGAGCCGGACCTTCAGGTGCTTCGGCAAGTCGGGTTTTCGGCGGTGCCCGCAGACGCAGCAAAGGTGGTTCGCGGCGAGGTACATTACGTGTGCAAGCAAAAAGGTGGAGAGGGAGCGGTGCGTGAAGTAGTCGATTTGATTTTGAAGGCACGGAGATGAACGAAGAGGACGAGCATTTCCCGCGGGATTTGACGCAACTGGAAAGCGAATTGCTGTTCTGGGTGCTGCCGGAGGACCGGCCCGGGTACAACGAAATACGCCGCCATGTGCGACAATGGAAGGTCACATCCCGGGGACGACGGGGTGCAGGCAATTACATTGTGTCACCCATCGATGAAAGAGTCGACCTGGAATCCCCTTTGCCGCAGGTTCTTGCCTATGGGGCAGTGGAAACAGACAGGGGAGAGATCGCAGTCAGCGTCCGGGAGCCGATGGGCAGACAGATCGAGTTCGAGATCACAAAGCTTGGCGCCGGGGAGCTGGATTCGGGATTTCACGAACGTCGACGATGGACGTTATCCGCCTGGCAGCCAGGCCTGCCGTGCCCGAAGTGCAGCAGGCCTTGCCGGGAGGTGTCCATGCGCACCAGCGGTGGCCGTTCACTCACGCTGGCCGTCTGCAGGGATGATGAGCGGTTGTGGATCCATGACAGTTTGACGGGCATGAACATCCCGGTGCCGATCACGAATTTCTACAACGAGCTCATGTTGCACAAGAAAGTCCGCGATCCGGAGATTGCGCTGGATCCCCGGAAGTTCTTTGCCGGTTTGCCAGGGTTTGAGGATCGTGAGCTCATCGAAGCGTTCAGAACCTATAACATGATCAGGACCAAGGTTTCCATGGAAGACAACATTGTCGTTCCGGAATCCGTCCGGCCGTCGTTGGTGGCCCGGCTGGTTGCTCTGGTCCGCCAACGATTCTCCAAAAGGAATCATGCATGAACCCGACGATTGAAAAAGGGAGGGAAGTCATCAGGATCGAGGCAGCCGCGCTTGCCGCGCTCGAGGGAAAGATCAACGAAAATTTCACCAAAGCCGTGGATCTTCTCCTGAATTGCACAGGCCGCGTCATCATTACGGGCATGGGCAAATCGGGGCTTGTGGCCCGAAAGATCGTGGCGACGATGAATTCCACCGGGACTTCCGCGATCTTCCTCCATCCATCAGACGCGGTCCATGGAGACCTGGGGATGGTTCGGAAGGATGACGTGGTGATTTGCATTTCGAAGAGTGGGGATACGGAAGAAATCCGCGACATCATGCCTCTCCTCCGGCGTCTCGGCGTGAAAATCATTGCCATGGTGGGTACCCTGGCCTCGCCCCTGGCCAGGGAAAGCGATATTGTTCTTGATATCAGCGTCACGGAGGAGGCGTGTCCGCACGACCTTGCGCCCACAGCTTCCACGACGGCCACGCTGGCCATGGGAGACGCGTTGGCAGTCGCGTTGCTCGAACGCCGCAATTTCACGAAGGAAGATTTTGCGATGTTCCATCCCGGAGGAAATCTCGGCAAGCAGCTTCTGTTGAAGATCGAGGAGATGATGGTGGCGGACAAGGACATTCCTGTCGTGAAGGAGGAGGCGACACTCTCGGAAGCGATCTATGTCATGACCTCGGGACGGCTGGGGGCGACCTGTGTGGTGGACGAGAAGGGGAAGTTGACGGGGATTATTACGGACGGCGACTTGCGAAGATTGCTTGCGCGCATGACGAACGTCACCGACGTGCGCGCCTCGGAAGTCATGACGCGTAACCCCAAGACCATCCGGCGGGGCATTCTTGCCGTCGTGGCCCTGGAGGAGATGGAACGGTTCAGCATCACCCAGCTCATCGTTGTGGACGATGACCACAAGCCTGTGGGAATGGTGCACCTTCACGACCTCGTGAAAGCCGGTTTGCGCAACGGAGGCTCGGCGTGACGGTGAGGCAGGCGGGTTTCTTCATCATGGTCCTGTGTGCTTTGGGATGCGAGGAGAAGATCAGGCCAACCGTGTTGCCGGACATTGACCTGGGTTCCCTGCCGCTGCAGGAAAGTTGGAACAGCACGGTCACGCTTTCCGATTCCGGCGTGACGAAAGCAATTATCACTGCCGGTTACATTCGCGTGTATGAGGAACCCCGGCAGACTCTCCTGAGCGAAGGGGTCGTTGTGGATTTCTTTGACGATGAGGGACAGGCCACGTCGGTGCTTACCTCCCGGCAGGCAAAGGTGGATGACCTCACGAACAATCTTGAAGCATGGGGGGAAGTCGTCGTGGTGTCGAGGACGGATAGTACGGTTTTGCGGACAGAGCGCCTGTTCTGGGATAACCGGAAGCAACTCATCCACACTCCGGATTTCGTGGCGATCGCATCTCCTGCGGAGAGGATTCAGGGTACAGGGTTTGAAGCTGAGGAAAATCTGAGGAACTACAGGATCTTCAAGGTGTCGGGAGAAACGAAGGCGCAATGATCCGCAGAACGGCTTTGGTCATTCTGCTGACGGCGATCGTCGGTGAGCTGTTCGCCCAGGGAAGGCGACCGGTGGAACTTCGCTCAGCACAGCAGCTCAACGTCCGGGAAATCGAGGGAGAAGAGGTTCGGGATTTCATCGGCAACGTGCATTTTGTCCAACCCTCTGAACAGGGAACGCCGGTTCATCTCTGGTGCGACCGCGCACTGCAGTTCATGAAGCGCGGCAGGATTGAACTGATGGGAAACGTCAGGATCGTGAGGGACAGCATCACGTTGACGGGAAGACAGGGGACTTACCTGAGCGCATCGCGTTCCGCCACGATGAGGGAAGGGGTACGACTGGAACGAGTTGACGGGACGACGCTGACCGCGAAGGAAGGTTTTTATGAGGCAGAGGAGAGGAAAGCGACGTTCACCGGGGACGTGGTGGTCGTCGATTCTGTTTCCACGACACAATGTGACTCGCTGATCTTTTTTGAATCAGGGAACCGGTCCCATGCGAAGGGAAACGTGAGAGTGGTGAGTCCCGGGGACGGCGTCACGGTTTTCGCAGACTCGCTGGCCCACTTCGGCGACATTGATTATACCATCGTCCCTCTGCGGCCCAGGATGGTCCATGTGGACACCCTGGCGCCGGGAAGGATCGATACGCTGGTGGTGACTGGCCGCGTGATGGAGGCCTATCGTGACACGACTCTGCGGTACATCGTTCGGGACAGCGTGGTGTTTGCACGCAACGAGCTGGCAGGACGCAGTGGGTATGCCCTGTATCGTCCGTCTGAAGGCCTTGTGGTCCTGCTGAAGAATCCGGTCGTCTGGTACGCAGAGAACCAGATCACGGGCGATTCCATTGCAGTGATCCTTCAGGATGGGAAGCTCCGCAAGGTCTTCGTCGCCGGGAGGGCAATGGCGGTATCCAGGGCCGACACGGCACTCCCGGAGCGATTTGACCAGCTGACCGGACGTGAGGTGACGCTCTTTTTTCGGGACGATCAGATTGAAAAGATCGAAGCGGTCAGGAACGCAATAAGCCTCTACTATTTGTTCGAAGGAACCACCCCCAACGGGATGAATCGCTCGAGTGGGGATCGGATCCTGGTTGAGTTTGGGGATGGTCAGGTGCAGGACATCACGGTCTACGGCGGTGTGGAGGGCACGTATCGGCCGGAGAATCTTATTCTGGAACGGGAACGGAGTTTCAATCTCGATGGTTTTCGCTGGCATGGAAGCCGGCCGCGACGGAGGGGCATCGATCTTGTCTATGACTAGCGGAGACGGCCTGTGAATCGAACTTCAGAAAACGGAGCGGCGATCCTGCGCGCAGAAGGCCTTGTGAAAAAGTACAAGAAGAGGACCGTTGTCAGTCAGGTGTCCATCGATGTCCGGCAGGGGGAGATTGTGGGCCTGCTCGGTCCGAACGGTGCGGGAAAAACCACGACGTTCTATATGATCGTTGGGATGATCCGCCCGAATGACGGGCGCGTGTTTGTCAATGAAGAGAATATCACAACTCTCCCAATGTACCGGAGGGCGCGCCTGGGAATCGGATATTTGCCCCAGGAAGCCTCGGTATTTCGCCGTCTGACGGTGCGAGAAAACATCCTGGCTGTGCTGGAGATGAGTTCGTTGGGCAGGAAGGAGCAGGAGGAGAAATGCGACCGTCTGCTGGAGGATTTCGGACTTGCCCATCTTGCACGGAGCAAGGCGTACGTCCTGTCCGGCGGCGAAAGGCGGAGGACGGAAATTGCGCGCGCGCTGGCATTGGATCCGCGATTCATGTTGTTGGACGAGCCGTTCGCGGGCATTGACCCGATCGCCGTTGAAGATATCATGAAAATCATCGGCACCTTGCGGGACAAGGAGATCGGCGTGTTGATCACGGACCATAATGTGCATGAGACTCTCTCGATTACAGACAGGTCTTACCTGTTGTTTGAAGGGAAGATCCTCAAATCCGGCACGGCTGAATTCCTCGCTAATGACCCTGAGGCCCGAAAGCTCTATTTGGGAGAGAAATTCAAGTTGGACAGGTATTAGGAACGACAAATCAACGAAATGACGAAACAACGAAAGAACGAAACAAGGGCCCAATGAACCAACGAATCAATAAGTCAAAAACCCCTCTATGGTCGTCGTAACTGAGCCTGGTGCAACAGAAAAGCAGATAGAAGAAATCATTCGCGTTCTCCACGAACACGGATTCGACGTACATCGGTCAACAGGTGTCCGACAGACTGTTCTCGGCGCAATCGGCGTCCAGCCCGAGTTTGACCACAGGCAGATTCAGCTTCTTCCGGGTGTGGCGGAGGTCATCCGGATTACCGATCCCTACAAGCTTGCGAGCAGGGCGTTCCAAAAGGAGGGAACAGTGGTCAGGGTAGGCTCTGCGGAGATCGGAGGCAATGATGTACTCATCATGGCAGGGCCGTGTTCCGTGGAAAGCGAAGAGCAGATCTTCACAATCGCGGAATATGTGGCAAAAAGCGGAGCCAGGGTGCTTCGAGGGGGTGCCTTCAAGCCGCGGACATCACCCTATTCGTTTCAGGGCCTGGGGGAGGAGGGTCTGAAACTCCTGCGATCAGCAGCGGATGCTTTTGGCCTGAAGGTGATCACCGAAGTAATGGACCGAAGCCAGATTGGGCTTGTCGAGCGGTACGCCGATGTTCTCCAGGTGGGAGCGAGAAACATGCAGAACTTCACGTTCCTGAAAGAGCTTGGGAAGGCCTCGAAACCCGTCATGCTGAAGCGCGGGCTTTCGGCCACCATTGAAGAATGGCTGATGTCTGCCGAATACATTCTTTCCGGGGGAAACATGCAGGTCATTCTCTGTGAGCGCGGGATCCGGACATTTGAAACGGCGACGCGCAACACCATGGATATCGGCGCGATCCCCGTGATCAAGAAGAAGAGCCACCTCCCGATTGTTGCCGATCCTTCACATGGAATCGGAATCCGCGACAAGGTCATTCCCATGGCGCGGGCCGCAGTTGCTGCCGGCGCAGATGGCCTTATCATCGAAGTCCACAACGATCCCGATCATGCAAAATCGGATGGCGCCCAGTCGTTGTTCCCCAACCAATTCTCGGAGATGATGAACGAGGTGCGAATCATCGCCCAGGCAATCGGCCGGCGCGTTCCCTGAATCCCTGCCGCGTGCTCATGTCTCAGTCGCCGCCCTTCAGGCATATCACGATCATCGGCGTAGGGTTGATCGGAGGATCCCTCGGATTGGCCATTCGCCGCCAGGTGCCAGACGCCGTTGTCACAGGGCTCGACCGCCCGGCAGTGCTTTCCAGAGCGAAACGTCGGGGGGCGATTCATCGCGCAGAAACAGCGCTTGTGCGCGCGCTCCTGAACGCTGACCTTGTCATCCTCGCCGTCCCGCCTCGACAGATCAGATCCCTTCTTCCCCGAGTTGCGCGGCTGGTGCCCCAACGGACTCTCGTGACTGACGTGGGCAGTGTCAAGGCCGGGATTATGTCCGACGCGCAAAAGCTGTTCCCCAGGGGGAACTTCATCGGTGGCCACCCCATGGCCGGAGCCGAGCATTCCGGCATTCTCGCCGCCCATCCGCTGTTGTTCGAAAACGCCATCTACGTTCTGACGCCGCTTCCGGGCGCGCCTGTACGTGCTTTTACGGCGTTTGTCAGAAAGATCGGGGGCCGGCCGCTGAGAATGGATCCGGGGTTTCACGATGCCGTTGCCGCCGCGGTCAGCCACCTGCCTCAGCTCGTTGCCGTTGCCCTCATGAATCTTGCCGGTGATCGGAGGAGAAGAACCGGCGCGTATCTGCATCTGGGGGCAGGGGGGTTCAGGGATCTTACGCGCATTGCCTCGAGCCGGTTCGATCTCTGGAAGCACATCCTTCCGGCCAACCGTGCCGAGGTGGCGAAAGCACTCAGGCGCCTGGAAGAAACGCTGGCCCGCTATCGCCGCGCCGTTGCGAACGGCGATCTTGGGTTGCTCGCGCGCGAATTTCATCGCTCGAGGATCCTGCGAAGCCGCATTCCGCGGGATATGAAGGGATTTCTGCATCCCCTGGCCACCCTCGAAGTGTTTGTATCCGACAAACCCGGCATGCTGGCGCGACTCACCGGGGCCCTGGCCCGCAAGAACATCAATATCAAGGACATCGAGCTCATGAAGGTGAGAGAAGATACCGGAGGCACCTTCCGCCTTTCCTTTGAATCCGCTGAGGACAAAAAAAAGGCGCAGAAGGTTCTGCGCCTCAGCGGCTTTTCTGTGGGTCGGTAAATGGGTTCCGGGGTCCGCTTCTTCCTGCCGGGTTACGGTTTGCTCGTGCCTTTCGAATCGGTGCCGGACGCTGTTGGCCCGGAGTCAGTTTTCGTGCCCGTACCGCCGCTTTCTTTTTTCGTCTCTTCCGTTTTCTTCGGTCCACCCGTTCCCGCACTCTTCTTGTAATCGGTGAGGTAGAATCCCTGTCCCTTGAAGATCATTCCGGCACCGCCACCCAGGACGCGCTTCAGTCCATCCTGGCCGCATTGAGGGCATCGGACGAGCGGGGCGGCGGTCATTGACTGGAATTCTTCAAACGAATGGCCACAGTGGACGCATTTGTACTCATACGTTGGCATGGCAGAATACTCTCTTCTGATTCATCGAATTGTGTTCAACCCTTCCGCGATTCTTGACACACCTTTCTGCAGTTCTTCAAGGGAGCAGGCGTACGACAGCCGCACCCATCGCTTTTCCCCGAATCCCGTGCCCGGCACCAGGGCCACGTGATGGGTTGTCAGGAGATATTCACAGAGGTCGTCGGCTGTCTTCACAGCATAGGTGCCCGCCCGTTTGCCAAGGTAGGCGCTGACATCAAAAAAGAGATAGAAGGCCCCCCGAGGATGGACGTAGTGAACATGGGGGATTCTCTGTACCTGTTCGAGCAGGTACTTCCGCCTTCGGTCAAACTCACTCACCATATTCCGGATCGCGCTGTCGAGATTGCCGGTCAAAGCGACAAGCGCCGCCTTCTGCGCGATGGAATTGGCGTTGGAGGTGACCTGACCCTGGAACGTTTCCGCCGCGTTGATGACGTCCTTGTGACCCGTCATGAAGCCGATCCGCCAACCCGTCATGGAGTACGCCTTCGAGACACCGTTGACTGTGATGACCTGGTCGCGGATTGCCGGCAGGGAACCGGGACTGAAGTGCGTTTCCCCGTCAAAGAGGATTTTTTCATAGATCTCGTCAGAGATCAGGTACACACCTGACGATGCAACGACATCGGCCAGGGCCTCGATTTCGGCACGGGAGTACACCGCACCTGTTGGATTGCAGGGGCTGTTCAGGATGACAGCCTTTGTCTTGCGTGTGACGGCCTTCTTGAGTTGCGGTGCCGTCATCTTGAATTGGTTCTTCAGGGATGTTTTTACCAATACGGGGCGGGCGTCGACCATCTGAACCATTTCCGGGTAGCTCACCCAGAACGGTGAAGGAATGATCACTTCATCCCCGCGGTTGCAGATGGCCTGGAGAGCGTTGAAGATGGAATGCTTGGCGCCGGTCGAGACCAGAATTCTTCCTGGATCGGTTTCGATGCCGTTCTCGCGGCGAAACTTCCCCGCAATGGCTTTCAACAACTCGGGGATCCCTCGGTTCGGGGTGTACTTCGTAAAATTTTCCCTAATCGCCTCAATGCCGGCGTTCTTGACGGGCTCCGGCGTCGGGAAATCCGGCTCGCCGGCCGTGAAGCTCACCACGTCCTGACCTTCGGCTTTCATTGCCTTGGCTCGGGCAAACAGTGCGAGAGTTTGGGACGGCTTGATGGAAAGCGCCTTACGGGAAATGGGTTTCATAAACAGTGAGTCGGCGTGGGCGAAGGGAGGATCAGCTCGATTGTTTCATGCGTCTTTTTCTCTCCAGCGAAAGCCGTACCATCGGAGGCACGAATTCGGACACGTCGCCGCCGTGACGGGAAATCTCGCGGACAATGCTTGAGTTCAGATAGGTATACTTTTCGTTCGGCATCAGGAAGACGGTCTCCACGGCTGCGTCGAGCTTCCGGTTCATCAATGCCATTTGGAGCTCGTACTCGAAGTCGGAGATTGCCCGCAGGCCTCGGACGATTGCCGCCGCCTGCTTCGATCTGGCATAATCCACGAGGAGACCTTCGAAGGAATCCACTTCAACGTTCTGATGGCTCTTTGTAGCCTCTCTCAGCATATCCAGCCGTTCCTCCTCGGAAAACAAAGGACTCTTGGAGGGGTTGCGGGCGATCGTGATGATGACCTTGTCAAAGAGCTTGACGGCCCTGTCAAGGATATCAAGGTGGCCGTTGGTGATCGGGTCAAACGTGCCCGGATAGATGGCGATTCTCATGGTGAGGGTCCCTTTCCCGCCTGATCTCGTGCCTGGAGGATCAGGGCGACGGTCTGGCCAAACTGTTTTCGGATGGTGTCGAAGGCGTCCGGCGGAACCGGAACATCTGACTCCCGGCTGTGTTCCATGACGACATAAGAGCCGGGGCGGAGAAGACCTGATCCTGCGAGGAGCGCGGGCAGGGAGCCGATGGTCTCCAGGGCATAGGGAGGATCGACAAACACCAGGTCATACGTCTGAAAAACGTTTTTGATGAACCAGAAGACATCTGCCTGATGGATGATCACCCTGTCGTCACAGCGGAGTGCGCGGATGTTTCGCTCAAGGACGCGGAGGGCGGGGCGTGATTTCTCGACGAACGTCACGCGCCGGGCGCCCCGGCTCAGAGCCTCAAGCCCGAGACTTCCGCTCCCGGCAAACAGGTCCAGAACTTCCTTCCCTTCAAATTCGATCCGGGAAGTAAGGATGTCAAACAGCGTTTGTTTCACCCTGTCGGTTGTGGGTCTGACCGCCAGGGTACGGGGAGCGGAGAGGCGCATTCCCCGGTACGTGCCCGCAATGATCCTCATTCCGCCCGCAGACTCAGTCCGATTGCCGGTGCAAACCTGAAACTCTCCTTCTTGAACTGGTCGTACACTTTTCCCGTTACCGGCAGTTTTCGCAGGGAGTTGATGATCAGAGTTTGCGTATCCGTTTCATCCCGTATAGCCTTGAGCATGTCGGGAGGCACGGCCTGGCCGTAAAGGAACAAGGCATCCGGCTCCCCAAGTCCATCCTTTTGCCTGACGTGCTTCAGGTAGGCGCTGATGGTCCGGGGAACGTCACCGGGCACATCGGCCTTGTAAGCGCGGTAATCAATAATCTCTCCGTTCCGGACCAGGCTGGCGATCATGCCGGTCATTCTGAGGGAAAAGAGGCCCACCGCATGGTCACGAATCTCGGGATAGTTAAACGAGATCGTCTTTTCCGTGCTCAGATGATCGACGTCAATCAAGTGGAGCTGAAGCCGAAGGTCTGACGTGACCTTCTGGAGGAAGGTCACCATCCCGCGGCGGACACCCACGACAAAGCCGGGGTGGACGGTTTTCTCGGCCGATGGTAGAGGATGGGAATCGACGATGAAGTCTTTTGGGCCCGCATCCGGGAAATACTGATGGATTTCCCACCGAAGAAAATCCGTGAGATCGGTACCCTTGAGCGATGTGGGGAGGGGAATGATGTTGATAAACGTCGGATCAGCGGGGAGGGCGTAGGAGACCGAGCGCGTTGCGATCTTGTTGCGCTTGATCATGTCGCCGAGCTCGCCTGCCAGCGTGGCCACCTGTGGATGGTCCGCTGAGAGGTGAATCCCTGCCTGAACGAGATCGACACTGGTCTCGCGCTCCGCCAGTGCCGTGACCATGGGCTTCTTTCCCTGCTCGATCTCGGCGATCTGAATGTGGCCGTTGCAGAACGAAACCCCGAGGTGACGCGTTGATTTCATCTTCCGCTCGGAGAGTTGGTGGGGGGGAAGGAGATCATTCTTCCCAGGAGGCTTTGTTTACGCGGGCATCGTCCGTCAGAGAGCCCACGGACCCGTAGCCGTCCGGATCTTCCAGGAGGTATTTCAAGATCGCCGTGGTATCGACAACCTGGAGCGAATAGGGTTTCCAGGATTTCGGGGTATGCAGGAGCGATTCCGGGACGAAGGGAGACAAGACGAGCGGCCGAAAATATGAAGCCCGGATGGTGTCGTGGAGCGTGTGAATGAACTGAACGAGGGAATCCACGGAGGTGTTGTATCTCCCGCGGTAACCGATGTGGAGCAATTGAGCCTGACGGAGATTGATCATTCGGGCGCGGGACTCCGCGCGAAACGTCTCTTCCTCTTCCCGAATCTTGTAGGGCTCGTAAAGCACGTACAAAAGAGCCAGGGAGAGAACTGCGATAATGGCTTTCAGAATCGGCGAGCCTTTTGCCTCTTGGTAAACGGACATTGTTCCTCCGGTTTGGATGGGCTAGTAGACGGTGATGAGAGGTCTGAGTTGTTCAAGTTTTCGTCCGGAGATACCCCGGATCTTGCGAAGGTCCTCGATTGACCGGAACGGGCCGTGCTTGGTACGATGGGTGATGATGCGCTCGGCCGTCACTGCTCCGATCCCGGGGAGGGCCATGAGTTCCTGTTTCGTGGCCCGATTGATGTCCAAGGGACCCTGGGGAACCTCGGAGAGGCCCGAGGCGGCCTCACCCGCGCTCAGCACGGCAAACGTGCTGTCGGTGGATGCATAGTCAAAGACCGCGGCGGGGGGAAACGTCTCCTGATAGAGACGGACTCCCAATCCAGCGACAAAGGCGCCCGTGACGAACAACAACACCTTGCGCTCCGTGGCTGTCAGTGCCAGCCAGTCGTGCAGGCGCCTGAGCATGATGTTCTAGGAAAATGCGTCCTTTACTTTTTCGAAGAAACTCTTTCCTGAGCCCCGCGCTTCTTCCGGCGTCGGGACAAAATTCGGGGAATTCTGCAGCCGTCCGAGCATCTCCCGTTCTTCGGAACTCAGCCGCCGCGGGACCCAGATGTTCACTCGGACGATCTGGTCTCCCCGGCCGTGGCTGTTGAGGCGCGGGATCCCGCGCTCCCGCATCCGAAGGGCCCTGCCCGCCGGCGTCGCCGGGTCGATCGTCAGCCGGGCTTTTCCGCCCAGGGTCGGGATCTCCACGTCGCCCCCGAGTGCCGCGACGGGAAAGCTGATCCAGAGATCATAGAGAATGTCGTCCCCCTCGCGCTTGAAGTACTCGTGCGGTTGTTCCTCGATCAAGACAAGGAGGTCACCGGCAGGACCGCCTCGTCGTCCTGCATGCCCCTGGCCCTTGAGCGGGATGTAGTTGCCTTCCGAAACGCCCGCGGGGACCGCCACTTTGATCGTTGATTCACCCTGAAGGCGTCCCTCGCCCCCACAATTCGTGCAAGGCTGTCGGACCACGCGTCCCTCCCCGCCACAGGTCGCGCAGGTCGAAATGTTCACGAACTGGCCGAAAACGGAACGCGAAACCTGACGAATCTCTCCCGACCCGCCGCAATCGGGGCAGGTGGTTTTTCCGGAGCCGGGCTTGGCACCCGATCCCCCGCAGACGTCGCACGGCTTATACCGCCGGATTTTGATCTTCTTCTCGACACCGGTGGCGATTTCTTCCAGGGTCAGACGAATCGTTGCGCGCAGATCAGCCCCGGGTGTGCCCTCCGATCGAGGCCCGCTCCTGCGTCTGCTCCTCGATCCGCCGCCAAAGACTTCCTCAAAGATACTGCCCCCGAAGCCCCCTCCAAAAATGTCCCCGAACGTCGAGAAAATGTCGTTGACGTCGGTGAACTCCCGGAAGTTTGTGCCCTTGACTCCGTCGTGCCCGTAGCGATCGTATCGTTGGCGCTTCTCGGCATCCCCCAGGACCTCATAGGCCTCCGCGGCTTCCTTGAACTTCTCCTCGGCTTCCTTGTTCCCGGGATTGCGGTCCGGATGGTACTTCAGCGCAAGCTTCCTGTACGCCTTCTTTATTTCTTCTGCCGTCGAAGAACGGCTCACGCCGAGGATTTCGTAATAGTCTCGCTTGGTCATGGATGCTTTCTACCGTCCACTCGAGTCGCGTTCGCGATCCGCCCCCGCCGCATCGACTTCCTGTTCGTCTCCACCTTCTGCCGAAACGATGACCTTGGCGTGACGCAACACCTTGTCGTGGTACAGATAGCCCCGCTCCACTTCTTCGAGGATGGTATGCGGAGGAATCCCCTTCCTGGGCACCTGGAGGAGAGCATCGTGAAACCGAACATCAAACTCCTTGCCGACGGTGTCGAATGGCTTCACGTTGAATGAATGAAGTACTTTGAGGAGCTTCTGGTGGATAAGCTCCACCCCCGCAAAGAACGGACTTTCCTTGACATCATGGGCATTCTTGAGCGACCGCTCCAGATCGTCCATGACAGGCAGCAGCGCGAGAAGCAACTCCTCGTTGGCATAGCGCATCAGGAGGGCGTTTTCGTTCTCGGTCCGCTTCTTGAAATTCTCAAATTCGGCGGCCTTGCGCAGGAAGAGGTCCTTGTAGGACGCCGCCTGTTGTTCCGCCGCCGCTAGCCTCGATTCGAGATCGGATGTATCCTCCTGAGGCTGTTGTTCCTGCGTTGGACCCTCATGCTGTTCGTTCGACAGTCGTTCCTCCTGTTCCCTTTCAGGCTGATTCTCTTCCCGTTCCTTCATATTCTCCGTCTCATTCATGATGCATTCAACAGTCTGGCAACGGCCCGGGCGACGTGATCCACAAGCGGGATCACCTTGCTGTAGTTCATGCGTTTGGGCCCAATGACTCCCAATTTTCCGCTCACGCCGTTGAATTCATAATTCGCGGTGACAACACTGTAATCGCGCGCCCTGGCTTCGTCATTCTCGGCGCCAATCGAAATGACATAGTTCCGCCCGCTGTCATCGTGCTTCTCGAGCAGATGAACGATCACATCCTCATTTTCAATCAGCTCGATCACGCTCCGGAAATTCGCCGGATCCACGAACTCGGGCTGTTCAATGAGGGCATTCGTGCCGGAAATGTGCAATTTTTCATCACGTTCGTCGCTGAACAGACTGCCCACCGACTCGACAAACAGGCGAACCAGACCGGTCTCCTCGTCCGACACATCCCGCACCCGTTCGATAAAGGTGTCACGGATCTCCTGCAGGGTCAGACCTGAAATGCGTTCATTCAGCAGGGAGGAAATCCGATCAAGGACCTCGCGCCGGACCTCGGAGCCCACCTCCATCATGATCGTCCGGACAAGGCCGGATCGGATGGACATGACGACGAGGAGACGGGAACTTGTGATTGGGATCAGCTCGAGTTTTTCAAAGACACCACTGCTCAGATGAGGAGAGGACACGACGCTCAGCTGACGCGAAATCTTGCTCAGGAGCTTCGAGGTTTCCCTCAGGAGATCATTCGGATCAGGCGTATATCCGAGGTGCTCCTCGATCGCCTGTTTCTCCTTTTCCGTCAACATTTCGATGTCCATGAGGTAGTCCACGTAATACCGGTATCCCCGGTCCGTGGGTATCCTGCCTGCGGACGTGTGCGGATGAGACAGGAAGCCCTGCTCCTCGAGGTCTGCCATCACATTCCGAATGGTTGCCGGACTGAGGTTCGATTCAAAATGCCGTGAAACATACCGGGAGCCGACAGGGGACGCGGTTCGGATGTAATTGTACACCACGTGCTTAAGGATTTCGCGTTCGCGCTTGTTCAGATCTTCCGTTGTAATATCTCTTTCCATCGAAAAATCCCGAAAAATCCAAGAAAATTTAACGATTTTTATGACGCTTGTCAAGATAATGCTTTCGAATGATAAAACACCCTGCCTCAATGAGCGTGACGGCCACAAACGTGATTGCATTCATGACGCAAGTTCCATTCGACTGCAATTCCTGATCTATCGATGCGATCGTAAGCATGCGAAGCCGCCGGAGTCTCCGTTACGATTTGAGAAACTGGCATGATCGTGTTGATTCAGGCACGAAATCTGAGTATCTTGGTGCAACGCTCACCTCTGAGAAACTGCGTTGAAGGCCAAGCTGGTACTGGAGAATGGAGTCGTATTTGAAGGGACGTCGTTCGGCGCTCAGGCCGAATCGACAGGCGAAGTAGTTTTCAACACCAGCATCACCGGCTATCAGGAAATTCTCACCGATCCTTCCTACGCGGGTCAAATCGTCACGATGACCCACCCGCATATCGGCAACTACGGTATCAATCCGGACGATCTGGAATCCGTGAAACCCCAGGTTGCGGGGTTTGTCGTGAAGGAGTATTTCGATGTCTACAGCAACTTCCGCGCAACGGGAAGCCTGGGGGAGTGGCTGAAGGAACATGGCATCCCGGGAATCGAAGGTGTGGATACGCGGATGCTCACGAAGATCATCAGGACGTCCGGGGCGATGCGGGCCGTAATCTCTTCGTCGGATCTTGATGACCAACGCTTGCTTGCGAAAGCACGCTCATCGCAGGAGATGGAGGGGTGGGATTTGACGAAGGTGGTAACAACCGGCAAGCCATACCGGTGGGAGGATGTGGACCGCACCCCGTTCGCTCTGGCGCCGCTCGCCTCAAGAAAGATGAATGGGAAACGGTGGAATGTCGTTGTGTTCGACTACGGAGTCAAGCGAAACATTCTTCGCAGACTGGCCTCGTATGGATGCTCGCTCACCGTTGTTCCCTCGTCACACACAGCGGAGCAGGTGCTTGAAATGGAGCCGGACGGGATATTTCTTTCCAACGGACCGGGCGATCCGGCGGCTGTACGGTATGCCATTGAAAACCTCAAGCGCCTGATCGGCAAGAAACCCATCTTCGGCATCTGCCTCGGCCACCAATTGTTGGCGCTCGCACTTGGGGGGAAGACTTTCAAGCTGAAGTTCGGCCACCGTGGGGCTAATCATCCCGTGAAGAACCTCCAGACGGGAGAGATCGAGATTACCTCGCAGAACCATGGGTTCGCCGTTGATCCCGCCTCCCTGGATGCGTCGATCGAAGTGACGCACGTGAATCTCAACGATCAGACGAATGAGGGGCTGAGGCATCGCGAGTTGCCTCTGTTCTCCGTCCAGTACCACCCCGAGGCATCTCCGGGTCCTCATGACAGCGATTATCTCTTCGCGCGCTTTGTGGAAATGATGGAGCACGAAGGGGCTTCTATCGCCCGTCCTTCCCGCTGACTCTTCCGTACTGCCTTAACAATTCCGCAACCGCATCAACAGGCAATGCCTTTGCCTCTCTGCCCGCGTACCCCTTGGTATCGGTTGCCTTCAGGAGGGAATTCAGGATTGATTCCTCGGTTGCCTCGACCACAGCCTGGAAGAGCGCCGAAATCTCGTGGTCTGCAATTCCCCGGGGTTCTGCGACGGAAAACGCGATGACATAATCGCCGCTCCCATGGCTCATGGCCGAACCTGTACGGCCGAGGGCCAGCGTCGCGCGCCTGGCCAGGCGCTGGATTTGGCGTACGGTGACAGGCGCATCCGTAGCCACGATAATCATGCAGGACCCGTCAGTAGACCCCTCAATCTGGCGGCGAAAGCTGTACTTGCCGAGCTCCTTGCCCACCGGAACTCCGGCCAGATCCAATATCCCGCCATAATTCGTTTGAACGAGAATGCCGACGGTGTATCCGCCCAGCGATTGCGGAAGTCTTCGGGAACTCGTTCCGATTCCACCTTTCCATCCAAAGCATACCGTCCCGGTTCCTGCACCCACGCACCCCTCAGCCACCGGGCCGCCAGACGCCGCGCGGATCGCCTGCACAACGTGAAGACGTGAAACATGCCTCCCACGGATATCGTTCAGAGTACCGTCATTCGTTTCGCCAACCACCGGATTGATGGACCGGACGTCGACATTCTCCGAATGAGCCAGCATGTAGTCCACAATGCCGTTCGCTGCGTCCCAAACGCTCAACGTGTTCGTGAGGACGATCGGCGTCTCGATCTGCCCCAACTCTGCCACCTGACTGTAGCCGATAAGCTTTCCGAAACCGTTGCCAATTTCGATCGCGGCCGTGACTTTGCGGGCAAACAGGTTGCCCGCGTGGGGGAGCACCGCCGTGACACCGGTTCTGACCGAATCACCAAACGTGAGCGTGACATGGCCCACGAGGACGCCGCCAACATCGGTGATGGCATTCAACGGACCGGGTTCAAAGATTCCCACCGCAACGCCCAGATCCCGAAGGCGGGGCCGATCCTGGGACAGGCCGGGGGCTGTCATCATTACAAAAAGCATTGTCCATCGAAGCAATCCAAACAGGTTCATATTTTCCTCCAGTCAAAGGGAAAGGCAATCTGTTGAACGAGGTGCGCAATGTCAAGGTTAAGCCTTGAAAATCACTTGCAGAAGGATTATACTAGCGATATGAAACCGTCGAACTCTGCCGTGCTGGTGACGGGCGTTCTTCTTTTCATGTCCTGCACCAGCCCGAATGAAAACTCGTTCCTCGTCAGGGAGGCCTATTTCCATATCCGACCTTCCTGGTCGCCTGATGGACTCTCGATTGCGTATACCAACCAAACGCCGGGGGAAGAGGGTATCTATGTCATCGACTCTTCGGGGGCCAATCCCGTGAAGGTGCGCTCCGGAGAGGGCGTCGGTATCAGCTGGTCGCCGGACTCAAAATGGCTTGCGTTCTCGGCGAACGGAAATCTTTGGATGATGAAAGCCAATGGAGACAGCGCAACACAATTGACGTTCACCTCGCAGAATCTGCGTCCGGCCTGGTCTCCTGACGGATCGAAGATCGTGTACCGGAGCGACGGGATATGGATTCTCAATGTAGCAACGAAGCAGGCAACGCCGATCAAGTCATTCGGGGACTTTCCCACGTGGCTTTCCGACAGCACGATTCTCTATCTGGTCGGAAGCGCCGGGGGATTCAACCTCGCGCTCTACACGATTGAGGTGATGGATACGACGGGTTCGAATCCCACTGTCATCAAACAATTCAGTTCGTCCTTCGACTATGGCTTCATGTCGAAGAATCCCGTCCAAAATGTGATCCTGTTCAGCGCACGGCCGTTCAATTTCTCGGACCGTTCGCAGATTCGTACCTACTCGCCGGGTTCGGATCAGTTTGCCCAATTGACGTCGCAGGGAGGTGATTACCCGGCCTGGAGCCCGGACGGGAGCAGGATTGTTTACACGAACACCGAAGAAACGGAGGGGGGATTATGGATGATGAACGCGGATGGAAGCAACAAGCGGAGGCTTACTCAACCGTAGGGAGAAGTCTAGGGTTCAAGCGACAAACTGTAGTTCGTGAGGAATACCATGAAGTCCGCAACCTCTGTCATGTCCTTTCCTCTGTAACGAATCGTGTGGGAATTGACCCGCTCAACCCCTCTCAGGTACCCCAGAACTTCTGACACCAGATAATGCTTGAACGTCACCTCCAGGGTGACGGGAGGTTTGAGGATGTACGGTTTCAACTCCCCCCTCCTCGCCAATCCCTCCTTGACCGCTGCTGCAATCACGGCCCTGGCCGCGCCGGGAGTCAGCGTGTTTGCCGAATGGAAACCCAGGCTTTGCTTGACCTCGGCTCCCGCAATAGGCCCGATCTCATCCCGTACTTCCTTGAGGACAGCATCGTCACCCGAGATCATCACAACCGGTACGCCGAAATGGCCTGCGATGGCCGCATTCCAGGAACCTTCGGTCATGGTTTTGCCGTTGAGGCGCACCCCTGTCAGGCGTGCGCTGGAAAATGTGTGGGCGCGGACGCCCTTTGAGTTGTTGGTGGAAGAGTGGTACCCAATAAACAGAACTGCATCGAACGTCTCGTCGATGCCTGCCACCATCCCGAAGCGACGGGGCCAGGAGCGGATGATCCGGACGTCTTCCGGAAACCGGTCAATCAGCAGATTCTGCCCGTTGCCGTGGGCGTCCACCACAAGGATTTCGGTCGCCCCCGCTTCCTTTGCGGCCGTGACCGCCGCCATGGCTTCGGCGGTCATGAACTCCCTGAACCTCTGATACTCGAACCCGTCGGGCGAAAGCTGGTCGCCCGTTACCACCCCTGCCACGCCCTCCATATCAACAGAGATGAGGACTTTCAGGCTGGGTTGAGCCAGACAGGCGGAAGCGAGGAGGGCCAGAGCGGCAAGGATCGTCTTCATTTCATCCCCATGAGCTTCTTTGACACCTCCTCCACCTTCGACCAGACGCGCAGGGCATTTTCTCCGCAGATCTTGCGGATGTCTTCGTCTGAATAGCCCCGCTCAAGAAGAATATGAATCAGATTCGGGATTTTTGAGGCGTCTTCGAGGCCGATGGGAAGCGTCGGACCGACACCGTCGAAATCGGATCCGAGGCCGACATGGTCGATTCCCACCAGTTTCACCACATGATCGATATGGTCTGCAACGATGCTGACGTCGGCGTTCTCAAGACCGTGTTCCTGCTTCATCTTTGCAAAATAGGCCTCAACGGCGGGATCTCCAAACGAAAGCTTATTCTCCCTCATGTAACGGCGCACCTGGGAACGAACGATATCTTCCTTCTCCTGGAATTCCTTGCTGAGGAAGGAAGAGCCGTAATTGATCATGATGACGCCGCCGTTCTTTGCCAGGGCTTTGATCATGTCATCGGACATGTTTCGCTCGAATCCCGGCGTGAACGCCCTGCAGGACGAATGGGAAGCAATGACGGGTGCCCGCGTGAGCTTGATGACCTGCCAAAAAGCATCGTCGGAAATGTGGGACACGTCGACCATGATGCCCAGACGGTTCATTTCCGCAACAACCATCTTGCCGAACGGACTCAGCCCCTTCCAGGTTCGCGTCGTATCGTAGGACGAATCGGAGATGTGATTATCCCTGCCGTGGGTGAGCGTGATGTAGCGAATGCCGCGCTCGTGGAAGTATTTCAGGTTCTCCAGCCTGCCCTCGAGCGGTGCGCCGTTCTCCATTCCCATCGGGAGTGAAATCAGGCCCTTTGCAAAATTTCTCCGAACGTCGTCGACGGACGTTGCCACGGCAAACTTGTCGGGCCACTTCCGCTGAAACTCGTACACCATGTCAATGAGCGTGTCGGCCAGGGCCTTTGCACCATTGTTTTCGCGATCCGAGGGAATGTAGATCGACATGAACGGGGCATCCAAACCGCCCTCGCGTGCACGAACGTAATCGAAGTCACCACCCGGGGTACGGACGGAAATGTCCTCATAGCGGTTCTTCAGGCGGTACGGAATGTCAACATGACCGTCGACGATGATGAATTCGTGGGCCAGCCGAACGGCCTTGTTTGCTAGGCTGGCGTCCGGTAGGTTGGACTGTGCGCCGGTGAAAGAGAGAAGAAGGGGGAGAAGGAAACCGGCGAAGGCAGCTCGTTTCATGAATAGTCCTTTCATGGCAATGATTGCTGCATAGAATAGCCGATAAGACTGAGAAATGCAAGGAAAGGCCTAAGAGGATGAGTTCTCGCGACGGTGATCCTGCTGACCCTTGCGCGACCTCATAAGGCCCAGGAGTCCCGGGATGAGCGTGAGGAAGCTTCCGATCAAACCAAGGTAAAGAGGGGATGTGGAAAAATCTTCCATTGTGTCGCCCGCGGAGCCGGAAAGATCCTCGGCCCGCTCAAGGACGGTCTCCTCGAAGTCCTCGATCGATTCCACATAGCCCACGATGCCGACCGCGTTGGGCAAAACGAGGGCAACGACTGAATACAAAACAAACCTCTTGACCATTCTGACCGTGAACAGCATAACCCATCCCGCCAGGAACAGCGCGGCGGTGGCAATGAGAATTGGATCTCCCCATTCTCCAGCATGGGTATACAATTCTGCAAGGTTCTCCAGCATATGGATGCTCCTTCACTTTCTCCGGATCTCGGTGTCGAGCATCCGGTAGTTGATGGCCTTGCTCCTGATTCCACAGACTGTGACGGCCCGCTGATTGATCGACACGAGGAAGTATTTCAGTGGAAATTCGGACGAAACCCGGTCATCTCCCGTTCTGGGCTGACATCCGGTGAAATGGAGAACGCCCGACAAGAAGCGCAAAGACGACGTGAGGTTCATGAATGAAAGAATACGGAAAACAGCTCACCTGTGCAAGGTTCAGCGCGGCTTTTCGGGCCAATCCTTGTCAGGGCGCAATGGCGGTGCCTGATCAGATCCCAGCCGGTCGGGGGAGATGTCGGCATAGATGAAGTTCTCTGGGGGCACGGGAGAGCCGTGAAGACGGCGGAGGAGGGCAAGTTGTCCGGTATGCGTCATGACATCGGAAAACGGGCCCTGGAGCAGTTGTCTCTCGGTGATCCCGTTCAGCGTGGCTCCCCCGCGGAGGAGCCTGCCGAGATCCTCAAGAACATCGTGAAACCGTTCGATCTCGGCGGCCATATCACCCAGGGGTTCGGGTGCCCGCGGATACTCACCGCCCAGAATGAACGTCCGGGCATATCCCAGCACGCTGGTCATATGCCGGAGAATCTCAGCCGGTGTGCGGACTTGATTCCCGGCAGAAAACGTCCAGAAGGGTTCCGGAGCTCCGCGGATTGCCTTTTGCGTTCGATAGGCGACCGCGGCGAGGAAGTGAACAAGGAAATCTCTCTCGAGGCGTTGAATCACGATCTTTCCGTTTCTGTTTCCGTCTCTGGAACGGAAAATCGCTCGCGAACGTCGGCGGTGACTCTCACAGGTTTGAGAGTCTCCGGGTGGACAGGGCACCAGACGGTTGTGGCGGTCGCGAGAACCTTCCGATCCCGTTCACGCAAGACTTCGGTGTGCCGCTCGAAGGTCAGATCGCTTGCCTTTCCGACCCAGGTGCGGACAAGGATGGCATCATCCTTCTGTGCAGACCGCTTGTATTCGATTGTATGGCGCACCACAACCCAGAGATACTTCTCCTGTTGTTCCTGCGTCGCGCGGGCCTTCCAATGGGCCACCGCGGCATCCTGGACCCATCGCACGTACACCACATTATTGACGTGGCCGAGCCGGTCAATGTCGGCAGGCCCGATCGTCACAGGGATCTCGAAGCGTTCAAACTTTACTGAGGATGCCAGTGCGGGTGGGTTCGGAGTCATGGATGACGTGGGTCAGTCCTTGATGAACGTCCCGTCATTCAGCTCGGCGTAGGCCTGCTTCAGCTCGGCGACTGTGTTCATCACAATGGGGCCGGCCCATGCGACCGGTTCCTGAATCGGCCGTCCGGAAACCAGCAGAAACCGTATTCCGCGGTCCCCGGCCTGGACGCTGATTTCGTCGCCAGTATCGAAGAGGACGAGGGACCTGTTGCTGACCTCGGAAAGTACGGTTTCGTCCGTCCCGGCAATCTCGGTCTTTACCGGAAGGGGATCGGAGGCTCCACGGAACGATCCCGAACCTTCGAACACGTAAGCAAACGCGTTGTTGTAGGTATCCACCGGGAGGGTCTTGCGCCTTCCGGGCGGGACCCAGACGTCAAGGTACCGCGGATCCGCGGCGATGCCATCGACTGGGCCGCGTTTGCCCCAGAATGAGCCGCAAATGACGCGCACGATTGTTCCATCGTCATCGCCAACCTGGGGGATTTCCGCCGACGGCACATCCTGGTATCGCGGCTTCGTCATTTTGAGGGATGAGGGCAGGTTTGCCCAGAGCTGGAAACCGTGCATGCGCCCCTGTGGGTCGCCTTTAGGCATTTCCTGGTGCAGAATGCCCCGTCCGGCTGTCATCCACTGGACGTCGCCTGCGCCAAGCATTCCACTGTTTCCCAGGCTGTCGCCGTGCTCGACCGTTCCTGTGAGGACGTACGTGATCGTCTCAATGCCTCGATGAGGGTGCCACGGGAAGCCGGCTCTGTAATCGTCCGGATTCTCATTGCGGAAATCGTCCAACAGGAGGAAAGGATCGAAATCGCCGGTTTTGCCGAACCCGAACGCCCGCCTCAGCTTCACGCCGGCTCCTTCGAGCGTGGGTTGGGATTGAATGATCTGTCTTACAGGTCTGAGAGACATCAGTTCTTCCTTTCGTTGCTCAATTCATTGCTCTTGAGAACAATGATCGAGGCCCATGCGTTCCAAGAGCACGGCGTCGGATGAATCCACCGCCTTCGAGGCTTCCGACGGACAATCGCGGAAAACCCGTTCGGGATTAAAGGTTATGCCAGGGACCAGGTGCGTTCCATTCTGTCAGAATCTCTTCTGCTCCATTGGCGGGCTTTCCGCGACCTTGTCGATCGAGAAGTCACCGGTTTTGGAGTAGTGGATGAAGATCACGTTGCCTGCTCTGTACGCCTGGAGGGCAACGACGTACTTCTCCAGAATGGCCAATGCATCTTTCTTTCCGAGAGCCACCTTGTGATGTTCCTGGATCATCTTGAGAAGGTCCTCGGCGGACAGTGGTTTGTCCAGTTCCACGAGGAGCCCGTGTGGATGGATCTTGCCCGATTTGACGCCGAAGAATCCGGTTTGTTTCTTCGGCTCGAACCACGGGACCAAGCGGTCGCTCTTGATCTTGCCGGCGGGCATCTGGATAGCGTTGGGGAGAATGGATGTCTTCGTCATGACGAATCTTCGAAAGTGATGGAGGAATATCGGAAAAGTTTGCGTGAGCTACAATTGCCGGAGGAGTGAGGTTGGGCGGGCCTGTACGCTGTCATGGAGTGGTCTATGACGGCGAACCAGGATTGGCATGCCGTCGACCGGCGATCCCCAATGTCTCCTGTGCCACCGTTTCGCTAAGCGGTTCCCCTAATTCCGGCGGTGCCATCGTCCCACGGTGGCACTGAGATGTATACCATTCTGTGGAGACATCGAGGACCGAGTGATCTCCGAGTGTGTAGTTCCGCGCACTTGAGTACTTGTAGTCCTCGGGTTTCCTCACAAGTCCGGCCTTCACAGGATTGTTGTGGATGTACCGCAGTGTTGAAGCGAACATGAGCTCATCACGAATATACTTGTCGTCAAAACGTTTCATCCAAAGATGTCGATGTTGAGTCACGATCCTGCCAGACTGAAGAGTGAATGACCTCAGAAGATCACGACGTCCACGTTGTTCAAGAATATCGAGGATATCCCATGCAGCGTACTTCTTGATATCTCTCATCACGTCTGAGAGAGTGGCCTTCTCGGGGACAACTTCGAGTAACCAGTGAAAGTGGGTTGGCATGATGACAAACCCGAAAACCCGGAATTCATGCTTTTCGCGATAGTAACGGATGTTTGCTATGAGTGCATCGCAACACTCCGGGATCGTGAAGACAGGGCGGAACTGATGAATCGTCGTTGTGACAAAATAACGGGTGAAATGAGTGAGAGAGAGTCGGCCACGACGTCCCATGGATACCCCCACTCCTTCAAACGTCCGACGGTAACACGTTGCCATGGTTTGGGCAGGCCAATGCGCTGTCATGGAGTGGTCCATGACAGCGAACAAGGATTGGTACGCCAAGTTTGCGTGAGCCACAATTCGGGGGATTGTCCCTGCCGGTCAAAACCGCCTTCAGTAGATCGTCTCGCCTGACCTCTGTCACTTCTAACAAAAACAAATCGGCGCGCCTACCCTTTGAGGCAAGCGCGCCGATTGCAATTTTTCGACTCCTAACGCGTAAAACAGTCTGAAAATTATCTCACTAGCTATCCTGCCTCACGAACATCCGCTCGTCGAGCCGCACTGCAGGCACTTGTAGCAGCTTCCGCTCCGGATCATGATGCTTCCGCACTCATGGCAGGGAGGGGCGTCGGACTGGGTCTGAAAAACCACCTTCTCGCTGCTCTCCAGGCTCGACGCAACCTTCGCCGGCTTCCCTTCGGTCTTCTTTTCCTTTGGCGCCGAGATTGCCTCAACCGGTGCAGTGGCTTCCTCGCCTTCCTTCGGCAGGAACTTCAGGCCCAACCAGCGGAAGATGTAATCGCTGATGGATTTGGCAATCGGGATATCCGGATTGTTGGTGAAGCCTGAAGGCTCGTAGCGTGCATGGCTGAATTTGTCCACCATGACCTTCAGGGGCACGCCGTATTGGAGCGCGATCGAAATGCCCGTGGCGAAGGAGTCCATGAGGCCCGAGATGGTCGAGCCCTCCTTGGACATCGTGATGAACACCTCGCCCGGCATGCCGTCTTCAAACATGCCCACGGTGATGTAGCCCTCATGCCCCGCAATGCTGAACTTGTGGGTGATCGACTGGCGCTCGTCGGGCAGGCGCCTGCGCACCGGCGTGCCGGATTTGGCGGCTTTCTTGTCCTCGCCCTTCAGCGACGTGCTCAAGGGCTGTGTCCGCTTGCAGCCGTCCCGATAGACGGCAATGGCCTTCAAGCCAAGCCGCCATCCCTCAATGTACGCCTGCATGATCTCGTCCGCCGTGACGTCGGTGGGAAGATTCACGGTCTTGGAAATCGCGCCGGACAGGAACGGCTGAACGGCGGCCATCATCTTGATATGGCCCATGTAATGGATTGACCTGCTCCCGTTGGCGGGCTTGAATGCGCAATCAAACACCGGCAGATGCTCTTCCTTGAGGTGCGGAGCCCCTTCGATCGTGTCGTTCTTGTCGATGTATGCCACGATGTGCTCGATTTGCTCGTCATCGTACCCCAGCTTGGCCAGCGCTTCCGGAACGGTCTGGTTCACGATCTTGAGCAGGCCTCCGCCCACCAGCTTCTTGTATTTCACCAGGGCGATATCGGGCTCCACGCCGGTGGTGTCGCAGTCCATCATGAACCCGATCGTGCCGGTCGGAGCGAGCACGGTCGCCTGGGAGTTACGGATGCCGTATTGCCTGCCGAACTTCACGACATCCTTCCAAACGTCTGCCGACGCTTCCCACAGATCCTCCTGCACGAGCTCCTTGTTGATGCGCTCGGCATGGATGCCGTGCTTCTGCATCACATTGATCATCGGCTCCTTGTTGATCGCAAATCCCTTGAACGGCCCGATCTCCTTTGCGATGAAGGCCGACTGGCGGTAGGCCTCGCCGCACATGAGCGAGGTGATTGCCGCCGCCATCGAGCGCCCTTCCTCGCTGTCGTAGGGAAGGCCGCGCGACATCAGCAACGCGCCCAGATTCGCATAACCCAGGCCCAGTGGACGGTAATCGTAGCTGTTCTGCGTGATGGCCGGGGTCGGATAACTCGCATTATCCACCTCGATCTCCATGGCGGTGATCGTGACCTGCACGGCCTTGCGGAAAGATTCGACGTCGAAATCGCCGCCCTCAGTCCGGAACTTCATAAGGTTCAGCGAGGCCAGGTTGCAGGCCGTGTCGTCCAGGAACATGTACTCACTGCACGGGTTCGAGGAGTTGATCGGAGCAGTGTTGGAACACGTATGCCAGTTGTTGATTGTGCTGTGATACTGCATGCCCGGATCGCCGCAGATCCATGCCGCCTCGGCAATCTGCTTCATGAGGTCCCGCGCGCGGAACTTCTCCATCGGCCGGCCATCGAGCACCGCCTTGGTCACCCACTCCTTGTCTTCCAGCACCGCCTTCATGAATTCGTCCGTGACACGGACCGAATGGTTGGCGTTCTGATAGAAGATGGAATCGTAGGCGCCGCCCGCGACATTGAACCCGCCGTCATATCCGGCTTCGATCAGCACCCAGGCCTTCTTCTCTTCCTCGGCCTTGCAGTTGATGAAATCGACGATATCCGGATGGTCGGCGTTGAGGATCACCATCTTGGCCGCGCGGCGCGTTTTTCCGCCGGACTTGATCACTCCTGCAAACGCGTCGAAGCCGCGCATGAAGGAGACCGGACCGGAAGCCGTGCCGCCTCCGGAGAGCTTCTCGCGCGAAGAGCGCAGGGTGGAGAGATTCGAGCCCGTGCCTGAGCCGTACTTGAACAGCATCCCCTCGGTCTTTGCGAGGTCGAGAATGGACGACATGGAGTCACGGACGGAATTGATGAAACAGGCGGAACACTGCGGATGTTCCTCGACGCCCACGTTGAACCAGACCGGACTGTTGAACGACATGTACTGGTTCACGAGGAGGAAGCAGAGCTCATGATAGAACGTCTCTGCATCCTCTTCGGAGGCGAAGTAGCCGCCCTGAATGCCCCAGCGCTGAATTGTCCGCGCAACGCGTTCGATGAGCTGACGCACACTGTGTTCGCGTTCGGGCGTTCCGAGCGCACCGTGGAAATACTTCGAGACCACAACGTTGGTCGCCGTCATCGACCACGACTTCGGGATTTCGACGTCCTTCTGCTCAAAAATTCGTTCACCCTTTTCGTTGGTAATGACCGCGGTGCGAAGCTCCCACTCGATCTCATCGAACGGATGGACGCCGGGCTTTGTGAAAGCGCGCTGAAAGGTAAGTCCGCGCTTTCCGGTGGATCGCTCGGGCTGGTCAACGATCGCCGCTGCTTTTGTCTCTTTGTCGACCATGGGGTGGTCTCCTCGCTTAAGAATGAAGTGGTGGGTGAAAGGGTACAATCATATCTGCACAAGAAAAAAGAACCTTCGTGCGGAACTGAGCTTCCCGCAGGAAAGGATTTCAGGTTTTCGCTGATGAATTTTTGTAGAAGAGCAGAGTCGCCGGCCGGCAATCTTCGCTCTCTGTCCAGGCATTAAGGGAGGGTTGAGAGCTTCCGCACGTCCCCTGAAAAACGCGAAATCAAAGAATCGGCGCCTTCCTTGATGCGCCGCCGGCGAGTGTAACCGGGCATCAATATAAGCGCTTACCGAAGCTTTGTCAAGTGGATTTTGAACAGGGCAAAACTTCACGCATATTTTTTCAAAAGATATCCACACGTTGCTGGCACACCCCTTGCATGGCCCGGGAGACTTGCGTGTAAGACAAAATGATGTAAGTTGCTGTAAAGGCTTTACTTGACGCCGCCGGGAAGTTCAAGGTCAACTTGAAGGTCCCGTGGAAATCCTGTTGACAACCCGATGAGCCCGTGAGGGGGTTCTACGCCGAGGCCTCGTCCGCGAAATCGCTTGAATCTGGACCGCCTGCCGTGTACTTTTGCGTGCTCCCGGTCACACGGAACGGGGCGAAACCGGGGAAGATTACCAGGAGGTTTCTCAATGTCTGTTGTCGTCGAATTCTCAACCATCGCCGAAATGTTCGATCGAATCACCCGGAAATACGAACATTCGGAACGCCCGATGCTGCAGTACAAGACCGATGGCACATACCGCTCCATTACCCATGCAGAGTACCGACGCCAGGTTGAACGCTTCGCCCTCGGCCTCGCCTCCCTCGGCATGAAAAAGGGTGACCGTCTCTCGATCGTCTCCGAAAATCGTCCCGAATGGGTCATTGCCGACATGGCCATGGTCATTCTCGGTATCATAAATGTTCCCATCTATCCCACCCTCACCCCCAAACAGATCGAATATATTTATAATGATGCGGGCATCCGGATGGCGATCGTGTCGAACCAGATGCAACTGAACAAGATTCAGCGCATTCGGAGCGACGTGAAAACCCTGGAACACGTCGCCGTCATGTCGGACAAAGGTGTCACCGCGGGGGAAGACGTGCTTTCCTTCTCGCGCATGTACGAAATGGGAGATGCCCTTGGCCAATCCCACCCCGACCTTCTGCACGAATCCATGGCCCGCGTCAAACCGGACGATCTGCTGACGTTTATCTATACCTCCGGCACGACAGGGAACCCCAAGGGCGTGATGCTCACCCACAAGAACCTGGTGTCAAACATCAAGGCTTCCGCCGACGTGATACCGTTCGGCGAAACCGACACGCTCCTTTCGTTCCTGCCTCTCTGTCATTCGTTTGAGCGAATGGCGGGATACTACACCACCATGGCCTGTGGCGTCACGGTCGCCTACGCGGAGAGTGTCGAAACCGTACGCGACAACCTGCTCGAGGTTCACCCCACGGTCGTCACAACGGTGCCGAGGTTGTTCGAGCGCATCTACAACAGGCTCATGAAACAGGTCGACAGCAGTCCCGCTCCCCGACAAAAGATCTTTCACTGGGCCCTGGCGCTCGGCAAGGAAATGGCCGCCGCAAAGAGGTCCGGCAGGGTTTCACCGTTCCTCAGGCTCCAGCACAGCCTGGCCTCGAAGCTTGTGTATTCCAAGCTCAAAGAGCGCACCGGGGGGCGCATACGCTTCTTTGTCTCGGGCGGGGCGGCCTTGCCGAAAATGCTTGGAGAATTCTTCGAGGCAATGGGAATTCAGATCATCGAAGGATATGGATTGACGGAGACCTCACCCGTGCTCACCGTCAATCGTCTGGACGACTACAAGTTCGGCACCGTGGGCAAACCCATTCCCGGGGTGGAAATCAAGATCGCCGAGGATGGAGAGATCCTTGCCCGGGGACCGAACATCATGGTGGGATATTACAACAATAAGAAGGCAACGGAAGAGGTGATCGACAAGGACGGATGGTTCCACACGGGGGACATCGGCCATTTCGACGAAGGTGGACATCTGATGATCACAGACCGGAAGAAGCATTTGTTCGTGAGCTCGGGAGGCAAGAACATCGCCCCCCAGCCAATCGAAAACCTGTTCCTGGCGAGCAAATACATCGACCAGTTTGTTCTGATCGGCGACGGAAGAATGTTCCTGACGGCTCTCATTGTGCCGGAGTTCGAGATTGTAAAGGAATACGCTCACCAAAACGGACTCCTCTTCGATTCGGAGCGCGACCTCACAGCGAGCGACTCCATTAAAGAGATGTTCAAGAAGGAGATTGAGAGGATTCAGAAGGATTTGCCGGCGTTTGAGCGCGTACGCCGCTTCGAGCTTCTGGACAAGCCCCTGACGGTCGAATCAGGCGAAATCACGCCCACGCTGAAAGTAAAGCGGAAGGTCGTTGAGGAGAAGTACGCGGGATTGATTGAGAAGATGTATGAGGATGTGGTGTAACGACGCAGATGGTATCGCAGATTTGAGCAGATTGTGGCAGATGGGAGACTTCCGAACTCGGCTCTTAACGGCCCATTCCCCCCAACGAGTGAGACTTTTTTATTCGTCTCCCTGGCGTGGAATGCGCGTGATTCTGCGAAGCGTAATCTTGTCCGATACGACCCAGGCGTCGGGGAATCCCAGGTTGACAATGCGCGGAAGACGCTGATTGGCCTCCAGGCGCGTTGCGTAGTCCCCCACCCGGACCTTGTAGACGGGCGGATCATAGACCACATACACAGAATCGCTTCCCACCTTCGTGCGCGCAGATTCCCGTGCAGCTGCGGCCTCGTCAATGCTCGCCGAGGCAAAGACCTGTATTCTGAACCCCTGCACTTCCACTGTTTCCACCACCGTGCTGTCGGAGGGCAGGTCGAAGGGGGTCACCGATTCCCCCTGACGCTCGTGGGTCTGGCGGACCATTTCGACTTCCTCATCGAACTCCGACGGCCTCAGCGTGGCTTCGTAGTAGGCCAGCGGAGCCTTTTCTCTCGTTCCGTTCTGGTCGTCGCTCAGCATCTGCCCACCCGGCGTGCACCCTGCGAGGAAGAGGCCCAAAACGCTCAAGACGCATAAAATGGCATTATACGGTTTTGGATTTCGTATTTCGTGCTTGTTTCGAGCTTCGTGTTTTGTATTTCGAATTTTCATCCTCGTTTTGGCTTCCAAGATCGGCCTTCAATAGGTACTTGGTGCAGCTTTTTCCCCTGTCACAATCATCACGCTCGCACTGGCTCCGATTCTGTCCGCCCCGCTTTCGATGAGTGCCTTCGCGTCTTCATGGGTTCTTACGCCACCCGAGGCCTTCACCCCCAGCGACGATCCCACAACCTTTCTCATGAGAGCGATATCTCCTGTGGTGGCTCCACCCTTGGAGAATCCCGTTGACGTCTTCACGAAGTTAGCCCCCGCGCTCTTTGCCAGCAGACACGCTTTCACTTTCTCCTCGTCCGAGAGCAGTCCGGTTTCGATGATGACCTTCAGCAGGGCGCCGTGGCGCTTCACGACGCGCGCGACTGCCGCAATATCGTTTTCCACATACTTGTACTCGCCTGACTTCAACATGCCCACATTGATCACCATGTCGATTTCGCGCGCTCCGTCCTGAATGGCCCTCTCGGCCTCGAAGGCCTTGGTCTCGGTTGACGTCGCGCCGAGGGGGAATCCAACCACTGTGCAGACCTTGACGGCAGTGTCCCGCAGAAGCCTCGCGCAGAGACGAACGTAGGACGGATTGATGCACACGCTCGCGAACCCGTACTGTTTGGCCTCAGCACAGAGCGTTTCGATCTGTGCCACTGTTGCTTCCGGCTTCAGCAGAGTGTGATCGATCATGGCGGCGATGGCCTTGTCGATCGGTTGTCCCGAGACCCCGACGCCGGCGGAAATCCGGTCGGCCCCGCTGCGGACGACGTTCCGGACGCCTTCCTTGTTGTGCACGACGCACAGGTTGTCCGAACACACCCCGTCATGACAACACGTATGCGCGTTGGTTTCGCGGAGAACTTCCTCGATGAGCCTCAGAATCGTTTGCTTATCCATGCAGGGAACAAGATACGAAGTTTTCCAGTAAGAGGGAATTCAGTCTCTTTGCTTCAGAATCCAGTCATCCGGATCGACGATGGCCGTTATGCCTGACGGCACCAACACACGCCCTTCGCCACCCGACATATCCACGCCAACCCGCGCGTCGCCGAACTGGACCTCAACAGGCATGGGGAACGCAAGCCCGCCCGGCACGTCCCAGCGCAGATGAAGCTCGTTGCCCCTGAGTTCCGTGATGAGCTTTGGAAGATGCGGCTGATGCAGATAGACGTTGAAAAACCAATCAAGCCGGGTACCCGAAAGCAGTTCGGCGGTGCGGAGGACATCCGCCGTCGTGGCGTAGCGGCACTGCGATCCGTCGGTCACTCGCTCCAGGGATGGATCCGGGTATGCCATGCGGCGCAGGAGCTTGTTCATCGTCTGGGGACCGATCAGATACCGCAACGTGTGGAGAATCCACGCGCCCTTGTAATAGATGTCCGTGTCACTATGCGTGTAGTCCGGAGGAAAGAAGTAAATCTCGGTGGACGATGTCGCAGTTCGCGGGGCAACGGGCTTCCGGTTGGCAATCCTCCCATATAATCCCTTCATGAACTCGTGGTACGCCGTATCGCCGGCCAGCTCCTCACGGTAAAGAGCCTCCATGTAGGTCGCAAATCCCTCATGGATCCACATATCCTTCCAATCCGCATTGCTCACGAGGTTCGCCCACCACTCGTGCGCCAGCTCGTGAAAATGCAACCAGTCGTACCCGAACTCGTTCAGCCGGAACTCGTTTCCGTACGCAATCAGTGTCTGATGCTCCATGCCCAGATATGGAGTGTGAACAATCCCGTACTTGTCCGCCCGAAAGGGATAGGGTCCGAGCCTCTCTTCGAGAAACCTCAAGTCCTTCAAAAACAGCGGCATGTGGTTTTTCCCTCGCTCATAATCTTCCGGAATCACCCAGAACGTCACCGGAACCTTTTCGCCCGTGACGCTGGTGTACACGGTGTCCACGGTCCTGTAAGGCGCAATGCTGACGTTCACGCAGTAATTGTTGATCGGCGTGGAGACAAACCAGTGATACGTATGCGTCCCGTTCCAGTTGCTCGTCACGTTGATCAGCTTGCCGTTGGATGCGCATACCAGCGATGCAGGAACGGTGATTCGCAAGGCGACCGAGTCTGCGCGATCGCCCGGATGGTCCTTGCAGGGCCACCAGAGATCCGCGCCGTCGTTCTGACACGAAAGACCGATCCAGGGCTGGCCCGATGGAGTCCGGGCCCACGTGAATCCGCCCACCCATGGCGGCCTGAGCGCAATCCGCGGGCGGCCATGGTATTTGACCTGAACGCGCACCCGGTCTCCCGGTTGGTAGGTTTGCTCAAGGGAGACCCAGATTCGTGATCCCCTTCTTTCAAACGGCAGAAAATCGATGGGACCGGAAACCGTTCCCCCCGCCGTGCCGGTTATGGAGTACACGGTGTCAAGATCGAGCACAAACCATTCGATCGGATGGACGATCGTGGCATGGGCCGTCACGGTTCCGACTATGCTTGAATCTCCTGGATTCACGGCAATCTCGAGGTCGTAGAACGTGACGTCATAGGCGGCTTGTTCGGGCATCATCGGTCCGCCCGATCCCGTGGGTCGGACCCCAAGATTCCTCTGAGCCGAAAGCACTCCCGGGACGAGAAGAAGGAGCAGGAATGTGATAGTGGTCTTCATGGACTTGTCTTCACCTTTCTTTAGAAGAATCAGCCGGAACGGACACGGCTTTGACGTTTCTGTACGCAGGCAAAACAACAGCGAGAAAGATGCCGGAGAGAATGGCCGCGCTGGCGAGCGCCATGCGGGCTGTGACAGACTCGTTCAGAACAATGACTCCGGCCGCGGCGGCTAATACCGGCACCAGCAATTGGAGAATGGCCGCCTGAGTCGTGGAGATTCGGGGCAGCACTGTGTACCAGAGAACATAGCCCAGGCCCGAAGCAAGGGCGCCAGAGCCGATCGCGAGCATGAGTCCGTCGGCTTTGGTCTCGCCAACAGGCGAGGAAACCAGAAGAGGCCACGCCAGAATCACGGAAAACATGAAATTGGAACCCGTGTTTCCCAGAGGATTATTGCTCCCCTTCCCAATGATGGAATACACGCCCCAGGATATGCCCGCCACGGCCATCAATGCCACACCCGACAAGTCAGCGGTCTTCGCACCGGGGAGGGTCAGCATCGTCAGGCCGGACGCGGCGAGGGCAAGTCCGAACCACTCGTTTCTTGTCACTCGTCTCCCCCTGGATATGTCCCATCCGATCATCGTGATTTGCACCGCAGCAAACAGGACAAAGGCGCCCACGCCGACCGGAATCGTGACGTAGGCGTAGGAAAAAGGCGCCGCATAGCCCGCGAGGGCGAGCGCGGCACCCCAGTGTGGTGTTCTCCAGGATCTGTCTTTTCTCAAACCCAGAAGAAAAACCAACATCAGAGCCCCGCTGGCAAGGCGGAGGATCGTGAACGTGCCAGGATCGACGAGGCCGGGGAGGAGGGCCATTCTGCACAGCACGGAGTTCGAGGCAAACGCGCACAGAGTTATGAGAGCAATCAGAGGCGTGGACCGGGCGTTTCTGTTCACGGTCGGTGTCGGGCGTTACTGTGTGGACTCTTTCCTGACAACGTGAGAAAACTGCAGTGCGCCGGTCTTGTCGAAGAACTCGATTCCCAGGGCCGAAGGTGACACCCCGAGGACTGCATATCCCAGGTTGGTGGCCGCAAAGATCGTGTTCTCTTTCCACTCCGTATCGCGATGCTTTCCCCCTGCGCCGCTGATGAGGTAGTACACACCTTGAACCGGACGGAGGAGCTGGAGGTCGTGGTCATGGCCGGCGAGATAGGCGTCAACGCCATATCGTGTGAAGAGAGGCTCGAGGAGGGATGCAAGCTGCGGATTGTCTCCATGCTCGCCGTTTGAATACAGCGGATGATGGCCTGCGGCAAGTTTCCACGTTGCGGTGGAGGATGAAAGGACGTCTTCCAGCCATCGCAGTTGAGGACGATACATCGACGAGTCCTCGCCGGCGGCAATCTGGTTCATGGTGAGGTACGCCATCGGGTGGGTGTCGAGACAGAACAATTCCATGGTCGTCGAGTCGTCAATGCTGAAGTGTTGCGAAAAGAAGCGTGCAGGCATTGTCCAACGCGTACTGATCCCGGTGTACTCCACCTGAGCCTGGGGATTCGACCGGTAGTCATGGTTCCCCAGCACGGCGAGGAACGGAATCTGCAGAGACGGAAAATCGTACATTGCTTCGAACTTTTCGGTCCATTGCGGATCTGAAACGGAACGCACACCGGACTCGTAGAAATTGTCGCCAAGGAAAAGGACAAAGGCAATCGAATCCCCCTCTGCCGTTTTGGCCATCGACTCTGCCACGGCTCGCTGGCCGGATGCGCCCGTTCCCACATCTCCCACGGCAATGAATCGGAGAACGGGGGAGGCGTACGAAACCTGTTGCGGAGACGGAAGCGTTTTGGCTCCGTGAACCGTGCTTGTCCAAAACCAGTCGCGGAGATCGTAGCATCCGGCAACGATCAACCCCGCAAGGAAAAGCAGGCTGGCGGTCAGGGTCCGATGAGCTGTGGGTGAGGTCATGATGCAAAAGCCCAAAATACAAAAACGCTCACCGCGGTTCAACAAGAGAAAAAAACCCCGGCCGATTTCCGACCGGGGCTGTCTGAAGGAGGTGATGGTTGTTTTGGTGGTTTAGATCGTTACGTTTCGCGTAACGTTTTTCACTTTCTCCCTGATTTCCCGCTCAATCCGCGGACCGATCTTTTCCATCCTCCGCTCGATTTCTCTGAGACGCGGGGCGATCTCGTATTCGAAATCGAAATTGCCGTGCATGGGAGGAAGAACCTCCATGTGAGGGACGGAAAAATGACCCCAAAAGCCTTCGATCTCTTCGTCCAACACAACCTTCAGCGTTTTCTTCGATCCTTTCCGTAAAACCTCGATCTCCGCCGTGTCTCCTTCTTCATACTTCTCAAGGCCGCGCCAGATGTCCCCGATCTCGTCAACCGAGCGGGATCCGACACGCAGGATCACGTCGCCGGCGGCGATCCCGGCCTTTTCCGCGGCGCTTCCTTTTTCGACGCTCTCAACGAGAACCCCTTCATCGTTGGGGGCTCCGAAATATCGTGCCAGCTGTTCATTGAGCGTCATGACCGTCATGCCCAGCATACCGGTGCTGTGGAATCGGCGCAGGACGTTCCCGGGGCCTGCAAAGAATCTTGCCGCCCGTGGTCGTGGATATTTTCCAACGACAACCTGAATGGTCTTCCTCTCTCCGTCGCGAAGAACGACAAGAGGGACCCGGCTTCCGGGTTCCGTTCGCTTCACCGCTTTGGAAAGGTCATCCGCGTCGTAGATTTTGCGTCCCCCAAACTCCACAATCACGTCGCCCTTTTTCAGGCCTGCGGAATCCGCGGGACTTTCGTCCACAACATCAACGATGTACGCTCCGTCTTCCGATGGGAGTTTGTTTTCCTTCCGCACATCTTCCGTCACGTCCCGAATCGAAACGCCAAGCCATCCCGCCCGCGTCTTCGATTTTTCGCCCGGCTCCTCGCCTGCATTGGTCGCAAACCCGGTGAGGACAAGCATGGCGAGGATGGCCGCCAGGCCGCCCAGTAGTACCCTTTGCTTCATAACGATCCTCCGATTGGTGGTCTTTCTGGGTTAGACGCAGGGAGGGACCGGGAGTTCCCGGACGGGGAGGGAAAAAAGCGGGTTATCGCAGGCGTTGGAGGGCCTTGAGCTTTTCTTCGGCCCTCTTGCGGTATTCGATGGTGCCCTGGTGGTTCGGGTAGATGAGAAGGACCTTATCCCATTCGTCCATGGCGGCCCGATAGTTGTCCTTCGTGTAGAACTGGAGTCCTGCCCTGAAGTAAGAATCGATTTCGGATCTGAGCGCCTCCCGGGTCTTCTCGAGGTACTGGCTTGCCTCGCGATGACGGGGGCTTCGATCGAGCACCTGGAGGAAGGTCCGCAGTGCCTCCAGGGCTTTGCCTTCGACAAACTGGCTCTTGCCCTGCTCAAACAGCAGCTCTGTCCGCTTGGATCTGACGGCTGCAAGGCCCTGGCGAGCCTGGCTGTTTTGTGGGTCGATGGCCAGCACGGCCTGGAATTCACTCTCGGCATCGTCAAGCTGATTCCGGTTCAGCGAAGCCCGGGCGCGGCTCAGCATCGTCCTTACATTCTCACGGGTCATCTCGCGCAATCCCGCAATGCGGGCAAGGAGCGAATCATTGCCGGGATCCAGGTCAAGCGCCTGCTGGTAGCGACTACGAGCCTGTTCGGTTTCCCGGCGCGCACGGAGGCTGTCCCCTGCCTGGATCAACTCGACAAAATAGGATGCGAGGAGGGTCTGGATCTCCTTCATTTTTCCTCGAGCATACTCATCATCGGGATCCATGACCAGGACCTGCGCGTACATCCGGCTCGCATCGACGTAACGCTTCGCGTTAAAGAGGGCGTCGGCCTTTCGCAGAAGCTCTGCGCGTTCCTCTGCAAGCATCAATGCCACAGAATCCGCCCCGGTCCGTGCGGGAGTGAATGTGGGATCGTAGAGATGAGCGAGGCGGAAGTAGCGTTTCGAGTCCTGATAGCGGTTCTCGTCAAGAGCCTGCAGGCCCAGTTCGTAGTTGCGATCCCTTGCCGCGGAGGCGGGTTCAGAGAGCGCGGCGTTGACGGACAGGAATGCCCCGGCTTTTCCCAACGAGAGATCGATGGAGACATAGGGCAGGTGAACGCTGAGACCACCCATGGCATCCTTGAAGGAACGCGTTCCCGCCATGAGCGTGAGCAGGCCGAGAGGCTGGACTGAGACGCCCATCAGGCCGTCGTCTGAAACGCCGGTATGCTGAAACGCTCCCTGAACGCGAAGGAGGCCGGGGAGGACCCAGTAGGCGGCTCCAGCATTGACGGAAAAAAGGGGCGAATCGGTTGCGTCAGACAGGTTGTTGATACTGACGCCCGCGTGCAGTCCGTCGGTGATAGCGGATCCGACGGCGTGCCAGGTTCCCCCAACGGAAATTCCAAAGGATTCATCCGCGTCCTTGAACCCGCTGAAGGCCATGCCGCCTGCAAAGCGTCCCCACGTGCCGCCATAGCCGACGCTGTACTGATGAATCGGGCCGAATCGTGAAATGCCGGCCGCGAAGGTGCCGGCGTCCGGTACGAAATAGGCCCCTGCAAACGAGCTCAGGGTGGACAGACGGTAGGTATTGAGCGTGAAGACACCCTCCCGGATCCGGCCCAGCTCTGCGGGATTGAGAAAGAGCGCGCCGGGCCGGGGCAGCCACATGACCGAGGATCCCCCGAGGCCGAAGTCGTATGCGCCTGTTTGAGCCCACGAGCCCGACGATGCGAGCGCAAGGAGCCCTGCGATCCATGCCCAACGATGCCGGTGCGTTCGATTATTCATCATCCTCGCTCTGTGGGAATCTGGTAAACGGCAACGCGTTCCTGTTTGCCCTTGATGGGAATCTTGCCCGCAGAGACTGTGCGCACTTTCCCGTCGAGCCTTGTGGCAACGGTTTCCGATACGAGGATCTCGCCCGGACCTGCAACGCCGCACAGACGTGCGGCAAGGTTGACCGTGTCGCCGATGGCCGTGTAATCCATCCTGTCCGCCGACCCGATGCTTCCCATGACGGCCACGCCCGTGGCAATGCCGATGCCGATCTCAAGGGTGATTTCGTTGTTCTTCTTGCGCTGCTTGTTCATTGCCGCCACTTCGCGCTGGATGTTCGTGGCCGCCGTGACGGCGTTGGAGACCATGTCGTTTCCCGTGAAGAAGCTCATGATCCCGTCGCCAATGAACTTGTCCACGACGCCCCCGTTTCCATGAATGATCTTCGTCTGCACGTTGAGGTAGTGGTTCAGAACCACAACGACTTCTTCCGGCCACTTGCTCTCCGCGACCGAGGTGAAGTTGCGGATGTCGGTGAACATTGCCGTAATCACGCGTCGGGCGCCACCCAGCGTCGCCTCCTTGTGTTCCGAAATCATCTGAACGGCCGCACGGGAGACGAACTTCTGCATCTCGGTTTTTTCCCTGATCTGAACGACCATCATGTTGAATTCCTTTGCCAGCTGGCCGAGCTCGTCTTTGACCCGCGTGACGACGGCCACTTTGAGGTCACCTTCGCCGACCTTGCGCGCAGCTTCGGCAAGAACCACGATCACGCCGACGATCTTGGTGGAGAAGAGATACACAATCGACAGGGCGAGGAGGGAGACGACAACGCCGGTGGTGAGGATGCGCTCCCTCATCTCCGCGATCCGGGCGAACATGACTTCTTTTGTGAACAAAGCCGAGGTCCCCCCCAGCAGATACTTGACCCCCTGCCGGTAAATGGAAATCGATTTGACGAACCGAAGGTGGTTTTCCGTTTCCACGACCGTTGCGGAATCGGATGAAGTGATCAGGTCAAAGTCGGCCAGAGAGACTGACGTGTTGATGCTATCGGCGGCCGAATGGGCGATGGCGAGACCGTCACGATTGATGACGTAGAAGGACTCGAGGCCGGGAAAGGCTCCGAACGAGAGATTGTTGATGTAGTCCTGGATGGGAGGGTGGGTCTCAAGAAGCAGATTGTCTTTGGCGACATTCGTCAGCCCGTCGACAAGATTGGTTCCCAGCACCATGGTCATCGCCCTCAGCTCCTGCTCCTGCCTGTTGACGGCGACGGTGGTGATGATGAACGTGACGACCACCACGGAAATCCCGACGATGAGAACAAGCTTCCATCGTATCTTGAGCCCAAGGGTGAACTCCACCGCGGTGTTCCAGGACCGTTGCAGCGATTCCACGAGGCGGCTGAACAGCCTGCGTGTTCTCAGCCAGGCGCCGGACGCTGAAGGGCGTTTCACCCGCTTGAACGCTTCAACCATCCTTCCAATGCGCGCATCCGCCTTGAATCTTTCCGCCTGTTTCTTCACAGAGGAGAGGAAGCGGTTCCATATGGCTGCCAAAGGCCGCACAGTGGTTACCTGCAGGTTTCGCTTACGATGGCCCCGTTGATGATCACTGCACACGTGCGCGTGGTGTACTCGAAGGGATCGCCGTCGAACAGGACCACATCGGCATCCTTTCCGCGCTCAAGCGAGCCGACGCGTGCCTCCACGCCGAGAATGCGCGCCGCGTCGATGGTGACGGACCGCAGGGCGTCTTCAAAGGAAAGTCCGTTAGCCGCCGCTACGGCAGCCTCGAACAACACAACCCGCACTTTGGGAACATATCCCTCATACCCGCTTTGGATTGCGAACCGAATGCCTGCATCACGAAGCTTTGCGGCGGTGGTAAAGGAGGCGTTTTTCGTTTCATCGCCCGTTCTCACCATCGTCGGGTGCAGAATGACCGGAACGCCGGCGGCTTTGATCTCGCCAGGAACCAGATAGGCCTCGGCGGCGCCGTCGAGCACCATGCGGAATCCGAATTCTTTCTGCAGGCGGAGGGCGCTCATGATCTCGGGTGCGGTCTGCGCGGTGATGAGGGCGGTGATCTCGCCGCGGAGAATCCCCGCCACCATGTCCAGCGCGAGATCGCGCGCGGGACGCTTGTCAGGATCCCTGGCCTGCATTTTCTTCATATACTCCTGCGCCTTCAGGAATTCCTGCCGGAGCATCGCCATCCCCTTGGCCCTCGTGCCGGGCGACTTGAAATTCCGGGAAACACTGGAGCCCAGGGTGAACGCCACCATCGCGTCGGGTCTGACCAACGCTTCATGAACGGTCTCGCCTGCGGTCTTGGCTATCATGGTCGTGCCGCTCATCAACGCGCCGGGACCATGGCCGGTGTTGATCGTCGTGACCCCGAGGGTGCGTACCCATGCCACGAGGTCCTCACGAGGATTGTAAGCGTCCATCGCGCGGAGATGCGGTTGGATGGGGTCGGATTTCTCCAATTGCATCTGGTCGTGGGGCACATTGTAGATGCCGGAGAGTCCCACGGTGGTATGAGCATCAACAAGCCCGGGCGTCACAACGCGTGCCGTCATGATCCGGTATCCTGCCGGAACGGCGACCTCGGACTCCGGTCCGACGCGTTCAATGGTTGTTCCTTTGATGAGCACCACGCCGTTTCGGATCGGCGCGCCGGCCATTGTGTGCACGGTTTCACCCTTGACTGCTATCTGGGCCGGGGAGAAGGCCGGGCAGACGAATACGAGAAAGGCCAGGAAGATCTTCATTCAGCACCTCCTTCACACGCGTCACTGCTCGTCGCGGTGCGGTACACGTCATACCCGCCGACGGCGTATTTCAGGTCTTCAGGGTTTGAACGGTCGAACACCTTGTTGCCCTCCACCCATGTCTGCTCCACAACGGTGTAGGTGCTGAACGGATCCCCGGAAAGGACGATGAGGTCGGCATCCTTGCCGGGCTTGAGCGAGCCGATCCGATGATCCAGGTCGAGTATTCGCGCCCCGACGATCGTAAGAGCTTCAAGCGCCTTGGCGCGGGACATTCCCGCTCTTACGCCGAAAGCCGCCGAGCGGATGAACAATCGTGAATCGGTGATCCCGTCGTCGGTATGGTAAGCGACCGGAACACCGGCCTTCTCCAGGACCGCTCCCGTCTCATAGCGGATGTCAACGGCTTCGAGCTTTCCACCCGGGGAGTCGAGAACAATGATCGAGCATGATGCCCCGGCTTTCGCGATCTCGTCCGCCACCTTCCAGGCCTCACTGACGTGATGCAGAACCACGCGGAAACCAAACTCCTTCGCCAGCCGAAGAACCGTCAGAATGTCGTCATGCCGGTGGGTGTGGTGATGGACCACTCGTCTTCCTTCAAGGATCTGTACGAGCGCCTCCATTCCGAGATCACGCTTGGGCATTTTCTCCGGATTTCCCTTTGCCGCTCTGATTTTCTCGCGGTACTCCTGCGCCTTCACGAAGAGTTCACGGACCATGGCGGCGGACTTTGCGCGCGTTCCGGGAAATGGTTTTTCGCGGATGGAGTTTGTCCCGTTCGCCATCTTCATCCCCCCGCAAATCCCGTTGATGGGGTCGTCGCAGAACAGCATGTCATTGATCGTATTGGCGCGGCGAAGCTTGAGATAGGCGGTCTGCCCGCTCATCAAATGCCCTGAACCCGGCATGACGTTCACGGTAGTAATGCCTCCGGCAAGCGCCTTCTTGAAGTTGTCAGCGCGGACATCGATGGCGTCGAGGATCCTGACGTCCGGATTGAGAGCCGAAGAAGCATCGCCGCCATCACCCCGGCCGATGTGCGAATGGGTGTCCACAAGCCCCGGAAGGATCACCTTGCCGGTGACGTCGTGGACGATGGCGTCGGCGGGAACAGCCACCGATCCTGCCGGTCCGACCGCCCTGATCAGCCCTTTCTCGATGAGGAGGACCCCATTTTCGATTGGAGGGCCTTCAATTGTATGGATGATCGCGCCCCGGAAAGCCGTCGGTTTCTCCTGAGCGGCCGCCACCGGAACGAGAGAGACGACAAGGACGAAGAAGATGAATTTGCGCATATGGGAAGGGAGATTGTTGATTTTCAATTTCAGATTGCCTCTGACTGTACTGACCCCCTAAAGTCAAGACAGTTGTTGGCGGTCCGAGATTGAGTGTTCAGGCCGCCTGGGTGATCGGTTTTTGTAGCGACGTTATTTGGTCGAACTCTATCGGACTCAGCTCCCCGAGC